>JAAIGF010045475.1_pt1 | contig 76572 bp, 54 predicted proteins | sample 6487441 | NCBI WGS metagenome assembly JAAIGF01 (sample SAMN13974129, study PRJNA590717) | phyllosphere metagenome | biome: pepper field; feature: multiple bacterial spot infested pepper fields; material: pepper leaves; isolation source: leaves from pepper fields | host: Capsicum annuum ...
AGCTTCGAGCATGACCTGCAGGTGGCATCCGATGCCGGCCTGCTCGGCAGCATCGATGCCAACCGCGGCAACCCGCAGAACGGCTGGGACACCGACCAGTTCCCGACCGACCTGTACGACACCGTCGGCGCGATGCTGGTGGTGCTGCGGCAGGGTGGCCTGGCACCGGGCGGCCTGAACTTCGATGCCAAGGTGCGTCGCGAATCGTCCGACCCGCAGGACCTGTTCCTGGCCCATATCGGCGGCATGGACGCGTTCGCACGCGGGCTGGAAGTGGCCAACGCGCTGCTGACCGCCTCGCCGCTGGAACAGTGGCGCGCCGAGCGTTACGCCAGCTTCGACAGCGGCGCCGGCGCGGATTTTGCCGCAGGCAAGACCACGCTGGCCGATCTGGCCAAGCACGCGGCCAGCAATGCGCCCCAGCAACTCAGCGGCCGCCAGGAAGCGTATGAAAACCTGATCAATCAGTATCTGACGCGTTGAGCATTGCCACTGCACGCGCCTCGCCTCACCTGGCGCGTGCAATGACCGTCTGCATTGCGACGGTGGGCCAGCTATCACTGCAGCGGCCAGCAATGGCTGCCAATGTGATGCGCGATCACCAGAAACGTGAGCGCACACCGGCAATGCCGGTGTGTTGCATGCAAGCCTGCGAGGCGACCACATCCGGCTTGCGGCATGCAGGGGTCTGATCGCTACGTTGACTCGGCCGCATCGTCCGCTGTCGGTGCGGCCACCGAATCCCGCTTGACCAGCAGGTGCGCGACCACATGATCGACCATCCTTGCCGTACGCTCCTTGGCCCGAATCGTCTTCAGCAAGATGTCCAGCGCGGCATCGGCCATGGCGGCGATGGGCTGCTGCACGGTGGTGATTTCGGGCCACACCGCAGTGGCGGCAGAGGTGTCGTCGAACCCGACCACCGACAGATCGCGCGGCACATCCAGCCCACGCCGGTGCGCGACCGAGATTGCCGCGGCGGCCATGTCGTCGTTGCTGGCGAAGATGGCGCTGGGACGGCGTTTGCGCGCCAGCAATTTTTCCGCGGCAACCAGCCCGGATTTGTAGGTGTAGTCGCCCGGCTGCACCAAGTGCCGATCCAGGCGCAGACCGGCGTCGGCCAGCGCCGCCTGAAAGCCTTCGAAGCGCCGCGTGCTGGCCGACAGATTCGGATGCCCGGCGATGTAGCCGATGCGCGCATGCCCCTGTGCGATCAGATGTTCGGTGATCTCTTTGGCAGCAGCGAATTCGTCGATGCGCACACACGCCACATCCGGGCTGAAATGGTTGGAGGCGATCGCCACCACCGGCACCTTGGCGCGCACCAATTCCAGCACTGCGGCCCTGGATTCGCACAAGGGCGGCGGCAGGATCACACCGGCAACGCCTTTGGCGAGCTTGCGCGCGGCCTTGCGTTCGGCATCGGCGTCCAGGTCGTCCCAGCAGTCGATCACCAGCTGGATCGACGTACGCGATGCCACCCGCAGCACGCCCAGCAGCAACTCGCGCAGGTAGGCACCGCTGGGATCGCTGTAGATCAACGCAATCCGCGTGCTCTGCGCGGCCGCCAGTGCGCTGGCGGCAAGATTGGGCGTGTAGCCCAGCTTGTCGACCGCGCGCATGACCCGTTCGCGGGTGGCATCGCGCACGCTGCCGGTGTTGTTGACCACGCGCGAGACCGTCATCGGCGAGACCTTTGCCAGCGCTGCCACCTCGTCGATGGTGGTCGCGCGGCTGGTGCGGCGGACCGATTTCCTGACCTTCTCCAAGCGTGGCCTCTTCAAATGCGTGCAAAAGCTGCGGGATGCACGGGCGCTGCTGCGGTAACGCGGACGCCGGGTGCAGGTATGACGATGCGAGCCATGGTACCGGGAAGCAGGCAGAGCGGCGATATGCGCCTGCATGCGCCGGTGACGCTCGAGCATGCCGCATGAGCCGGTCTGCAATGCAGCAGCACGACAGGGGTGTCGGCGCATTTACGCTGCAGGCAGTGATGTGGGCGGCGCTGTTATGCAGTGGCCTGTTGATCGGCGCCAACGCGCATGCCGAGGATGGCTACGATCTATGGTTGCGCTACCAACCGCTGGCCAATGCCGCGCAATTGCGTGATAGTGCCAGTCAATTGGTCGTCGTTGGCGATTCGCCCACCCTGCATGCAGCACGCGATGAACTGGCGCGCGGCCTGCAGGGATTATTGGCACGCACACCGCCGCGCGTGGACGCGGTGACGCAAGATGGCGCCATCGTCTTGGGCGCCGCCAGCGCGCCACAGATTGCCGCCCTGAAGCTCGATACAGGCCAGTTGGGCCGCGACGGCTATCTGATTCGGAGCGCCGAGGTACATGGGCATCGCATCACCGCCATTGTCGGCGGCAGCGATCTCGGGGTGCTATACGGCACCTTCCACCTGTTGCGTCTGCTGCAGACCGGGCAATCGCTCGCAGCGCTGGATGTGCGCGCGTCGCCACGCTTGCAGCTGCGCATGCTCAATCATTGGGACAATCTCGATGGTCTGGTGGAGCGTGGCTATGCCGGCGCGTCGCTGTGGAACTGGCAGACGCTGCCTGGCTATCTGGATCCGCGTTACACCGACTACGCACGTGCCAATGCGTCGCTGGGCATCAACGGAACCGTGCTCAACAACGTCAACGCCAAGGCCTGGAGCCTGACGCCGCAATACCTCGACAAGGCGGCGGCGCTGGCGAAGGTGTTTCGTCCGTACGGGATTCGTGTGTTCCTCAGCGCGCGTTTCAGTGCACCGATCGAAATCGGTGGCCTGAAAACCGCCGACCCGCTGGACCCGCAGGTACGGCGCTGGTGGCGCGACACCGCCGGCGCCATCTATGCGCGCATTCCGGATTTCGGCGGGTTCCTGGTCAAGGCCAACTCCGAAGGCCAGCCCGGCCCGCAGGACTATGGACGCAGCCACGCCGATGGCGCGAACCTGCTGGCCGATGCCCTGGCGCCGCACGGCGGGGTGGTGATGTGGCGCGCCTTCGTCTATTCGCATGAGCAACCGGACGACCGCGCCAAGCAGGCCTACAGCGAGTTCGTGCCGCTGGATGGCGCGTTTGCCGACAACGTGATCGTGCAGGTGAAAAACGGGGCCATCGACTTCCAGCCACGCGAGCCGTTTCACCCATTGTTCGGTGCGATGGGCAGGACGCCATTGATGCCGGAGTTTCAGATCACCAAGGAATATCTGGGCTTTTCCACCCATCTGGCCTATCTGGGCCCGCTGTTTTCCGAGACCTTGCAAGCCGACACCTATGCGCGCGGCAAGGGCTCGACCGTTGCAAAGACAGTGGATGGCAGCTTGTTCGCCGAGAGCAAACGCACACGGCTGACCGGGATCGCCGGCGTGGCCAATATCGGCGCCGATCGCAACTGGAGCGGCTCGATCTTCGATCAGGCCAACTGGTACGCGTACGGGCGGCTGGCGTGGGACCCGCAGCTGTCGCCGCAGGCCATTGCGCAGGAATGGACGCGCATGACCTTTTCCAACGATCCGGCAGTGGTCGAGCCGGTGGTCGGCATGATGCTGCGTTCGCGCGAGGCAGTGGTGGACTACATGACTCCGCTCGGTCTGCATCACCTGATGGGGCGCGGCCACCATTACGGCCCGGCGCCGTGGGATGCCGGCAGCGAACGTCCGGACTGGGATCCGGTGTATTACCACCGCGCCGACCGCAACGGGATCGGCTTCGACCGCAGCGCCAGCGGCAGCAATGCCGTTGCGCAATATGCGCCGCCGGTGGCGCGCGAGTTCGGCGATGTGCGGCGCGTGCCCGAGCCGTTGCTGCTGTGGTTCCATCATGTGCCGTGGGATCACCGCATGGCCTCCGGCAGACCGCTGTGGGACGAACTGGTGCGACGTTACGACCATGGCGTGGCCGAGGTCGCTGCGATGCGCACGACCTGGCGGGGTCTGGCCGGCAGGATCGATGCACAGCGCTACCAGCAGGTGGCCGATTTCTTGGCGATCCAGCAAGGTGAGGCGCAGTGGTGGCGCGATGCCAGCATCGCCTATTTCCAGAGCGTGTCCGGGCGCCCGCTGCCTGCAGGCGTCAGCCCGCCGGCGCACCCGCTGGCGTATTACCAGGCACTGACATTTCCGTATGCACCGGGGAATCCGAAGTGAGCGCATGTCGCGTAAAGATATTGATCGGCACGCTGTCGGCGTTGCTGCTGCCGCAACTTGCGCGCGCCGCGGATGCGCCGCTGCTGCATCAGGTGTTTCAGGACCATGCGGTGCTGCAACGCGACGCGCCGATCCGCCTGTGGGGCGATGCGGCGCCGGGCACGCGTGTGACCGTGCAACTGGACAGTACGCAGGTGCAGGCGCGCGCAGACCGGCAAGGTCACTGGGAGGCGCGCTTGCCCGCGCACGCCGCCGGCGGCCCGTACAGCCTGAAGGCCAGCACTGCCAACGGTGCGATTCAGCAGATCGATGACGTGCTGATCGGCGATGTCTGGCTGTGTTCGGGGCAATCGAACATGGAACTGCAGGTGCATCGCACGCTGGATTCGCGCAGCGAGATTGCCGATGCCGAGCACCCCAGCATCCGCATGTTCAAGGTGCCCGCGCAATCCAGCCCGACACCGCAGCGCGGTTTCGGCGGCGCTGCAACCTGGCAGCGCACCACACCGGAGACGGTGAAGGACTTTTCGGCTGCCTGTTACTACTTCGCACGCGAGTTGCAGAAGAAGGTCGACGTGCCGATGGGGTTGATCAATGCGTCATGGGGCGGGTCGCAACTGCAGGCCTGGATCGGCGACAAGGCCCTGCGTGCGGCCGGCGACGATGGTCCGGCGCTGGATGTGCTGGCGCGCTATGCAACCGACCCGGTGGCGGCCGCACCGCGGTGGGCCGCGCTGTGGGAACGCTGGTGGCGTGCCCATGGCGAAGGCGAACCGTGGCAGCCGGATGCGCCCGGCCATTGGCAGGATGCGCCGCCGGCCTTGGGCGCATGGGACGACTGGGGCGTGCCGCAACTGGTCGGCTTCAACGGCATGGTCTGGTACCGCACCAGCGTCGAGCTGACCCCGGCACAGGCCGCACAGGACGCCACGTTGCGACTCGGGCCGGTGGACGAACTGGACCAGACCTGGGTCAACGGACGCGGCGTGGGCAGCAGCTATGGCGCCGATCAACCACGTCGCTATGCGCTACCGCGCGGACTGCTGCATGCCGGGCGCAACAGCATCGTGCTCAATGTGCTCAATACCTATCGCCGCGGCGGGCTGCTGGGCGACGCGCCATCGCGCGCACTGCAATTTGCAGACGGCAGCACAGTGGCACTGGACGCGCCCTGGCAATACCGCATCGTGCCGCAGGCAGTGGGCACGCCACCGCGCGCACCGTGGTCGTCGGCCGCCGGGCTGACCACCTTGTACAACGGCATGATCGCGCCGCTGGAACACCTGGGCCTGCGCGGCGTGCTGTGGTACCAGGGCGAATCCAATACCGGCGATGCAGCGCGTTATCCGGCCTTGCTCACTGCCTGGCAGCGCGACTGGCGGCAGCGCTTCGGTGCAGGCCTGCCGTTGCTGGTGGTGCAGTTGGCCAATTACGGCGCACCGCCTACCCAGCCGACCGACAGCGGCTGGGCGCAATTGCGCGAGGCGCAGCGACGCTTTGTGGCCAGCGACGCGCACGCAGGATTGGCGGTGGCGATCGATATCGGCGACCGCTACGACATCCATCCGGCCAACAAGCAGGAGCTGGGCCGGCGCCTGGCGCGCGCGGCGCGGCATGTGGTGTATGGCGAGGCGATTGCGCCGTCCGGCCCGGTGCCGCGCAGCGTGCAGCGCGAGCGCGACAGCGTGCGCATCGGCTTCGATGACGTGGACACCACCTTGCTGAGCTATGGCAACGACGCACCGATCGGCTTCGAGCTGTGCGGCGAGGCGTCCGGCACTTGCCGCTATGCCAGCGCCACACTGCAGGGCCACGATGTCAGCGTGCGCATTCCGTCCGGCATGACCGCAACGCGCGTGCGCTACTGCTGGGCCGACAGCCCGGTGTGCACCTTGTACGACCGCAGCGGCCTGCCGGCCGGCCCGTTCGAACTTCCCATCACTGCCACCTCTTCCCCCTGAGCGAGATCACGATGTCACAGACTTCCGACTCCCCCGCCCCGCTGCAAGGTTCGGCCCGCGATCGCGAGATCGTCGAGGCGCGCGTCATCGTCACCTGCCCGGGCCGCAACTTCGTCACCTTGAAGATCCGCACTCGCTCAGGCATCACCGGGCTGGGCGATGCCACCCTCAACGGCCGCGAGCTGGCGGTGGCGGCGTATCTGCAGGAACACCTGATGCCGAACCTGATCGGCCGCGATGCCGGGCGCATCGAGGACATCTGGCAGTTCTTCTACCGCGGTGCGTACTGGCGGCGTGGACCGGTGACGATGAGCGCGATCGCCGCGGTGGACGTGGCGTTGTGGGACATCCTGGGCAAGATGGCCGGCATGCCGTTGTACCAGCTGCTGGGCGGGCGCTCGCGCGAGGGTGCGTTGGTGTATGGCCATGCCAACGGCCGCGATATCGCCGAAACCAGCGACGAGGTGGGCCGCTTCCGCGAGATGGGCTTCATCGCGATTCGCGCGCAATGCGGCGTGCCCGGCATCAAGAAGACCTACGGCATTTCTGTCGGCGGCAAACCGTACGAACCGGCCGAAAGCGAGCTGCCCACCGAAACCGTGTGGTCCACGCCGCGCTATCTGGGCGTGGTGCCGAAGCTGTTCGAACAGCTGCGCAACGACCACGGCGACGCGATCGAGCTGCTGCACGACGCGCATCATCGGCTGACCCCGATCGAAGCCGCCCGGCTGGGTCGCGACCTGGAGCCGTACCGGCTGTTCTGGCTGGAAGATGCCACACCGGCGGAAAACCAGCGTGCGTTCGAGATCATTCGCCAGCACACCGTGACGCCGCTGGCAGTGGGTGAGGTATTCAACTCAATCTGGGACTGCAAGCACCTGATCGAGCAGCAGCTGATCGACTACATCCGCACCACGATCGTCCACGCTGGCGGCATCACCCATGTGCGCCGGCTGGCCGATTTCGCCGCGCTGCATCAGGTGCGCACCGGCTTCCACGGCGCCACCGACCTCTCGCCGGTGTGCATGGGCGCCGCCCTGCACTTCGACACCTGGGTGCCCAACTTCGGCATCCAGGAATACATGTTCCATTCCGACGAGGCCAATGCGGTGTTCCCGCACGACTACCAATTCCGCGATGGCCGCCTGCACTGCGGCGAGACACCGGGGCATGGCGTGGACATCGACGAAGCGCTTGCAGCGAAGTATCCCTACGTGCCCAAGCAGTTGCCGATCGCGCGACTGGAAGACGGCGCGATGTGGGATTGGTGATGCGCGCGTTTTCTGCCACGTGTGTGGCCCTGCTGATGGCCTTGGCGGTGCCTGCGAACGCGCAGGCGCAGGCCGCTGCCGATGTTGCGTTCGACTGGTTCGAATACCGCGGCGACGATGCGGTGTTCGCCACGCCGCTGCCGGCCGGGCACTACCGCAATCCGGTGCTGGCCGGTTTCTACCCGGACCCCAGCATCACGCGTGTGGGAGAGCGCTATTACCTGGTCAATTCGACGTTTACCTACTTTCCGGCGATCCCGGTGCTGGAGAGCACCGATCTTGTGCATTGGACCCAGATTGGCAACGTGGTCGAACGCCGCGAGCAGCTCGACTACGACGGGCTGCGCATGTCGCGCGGCATGTATGCCGCCAGCATCCGCCATCACGACGGGCGTTTTTACGTGGTGGGTACCTCGGTCGACAGCGGTGGCAATTTCATCGCCAGTGCCAGCAATGCGGCGGGCCCATGGTCGGCATTGACGTGGCTGCCCAGCATCGACGGCATCGACCCGTCCCTGTTCTTCGATACCGATGGCAGCGCGTACCTGCTCAACAACGGCCCGCCGGAAGGCACGCCGTTGTACGACGGGCATCGCGCGATCTGGATGCAGCGCTTCGATATCGCGAAGAATGCGCCTGTCGGCCCGCGCAAGGTGCTGCTCAATGGCGGCGTGGACCTGGCCAGCAAGCCGATCTGGATCGAAGGCCCGCACCTGTATCAACGCGACGGGTGGTACTACCTCTCATGTGCGGAGGGCGGCACCGGGCCGCAGCATTCGCAGGTGGTGTTGCGCAGCCGTAACGTGTGGGGGCCGTATGCACCGGCACCGAACAACCCCATCCTGACCCAACGCGATCTGCCGGCCGGGCGCGCGCATCCGGTCAGCAACGCCGGCCACGTGGACCTGGTCGACACACCGGACGGGCAGTGGTGGGCGGTGTTTCTCGCAAGCCGTCCGTATCGCGGCGATCACTACAACACCGGGCGCGAAACGTTTTTGCTGCCGGTGCAGTGGCGCGATGGCTGGCCCTCGATCCTGCCGGCGGGACAGCCGATTCCTTACATCGCCAAGGCGCCCGCAGGCATGAAGGCAGTTGCCACGCAGGCACCATTGTCGGGCAACTTCGTCTGGCATGACGATTTCGATCAGGCCACGCTGCAACGCGAATGGCTGACCGTGCGCGTGCCAAAGCACGACGTGGCCGACCTGCGCACGCGGGCAGGCTGGTTGACGTTGCATGCCAGCAGCCAGGGGCTGGACGGTACCGGCACGCCCGCGTTTCTCGCACGCCGCCAGCAACATCTGCGTTTCACCGCCAGCACCGCACTGGAGGTCCCGACCCAGGCGGGCATCAGTGCAGGCTTGGCCGCATTTCAGAATTCGACCGCGTGGTATGCACTCGGCGCCCGTCGCGATGGCGATGCCGTCCAGGTGTTTCTGGACAAGCGCGAGGGCGCGGCCACCACCACGCTGGCGCAGACCCGCATCCCGGCCACTGCACAGCTGCGGCTGCAGATCAGCGGCGATGGTGGTGCGTATAGCTTCGCCTTCGATGCCGATGGCCGCGGCTGGCAATGGCTACGCCGCAACGACGACGCCAGCTTTCTCAGCACCGAAAAGGCCGGCGGCTTCGTCGGCAGCGTGATCGGGCCATTCGCCCAATCGCATCCCGACCGCCCTTCACAGGACTGACCATGCCTTCGCATCCGCCCGCCCCGTTTCGTTCGCTCGCGCATGGTGTCCTGCTCGCACTGGCATGTACCGCAGGCGCTGCCCATGCAGCGACACCGCCGCCGTATCTGGATACCCAACGCAGTTTCGAACAACGCGCGGCCGATCTGGTGTCGCGCATGACGCTGGAAGAAAAGGCCGCGCAGATGCAGAACGCTGCGCCGGCGATTCCGCGCCTGGGGGTGCCGGCCTACGATTGGTGGAACGAGGCCCTGCATGGCGTGGCGCGCGCCGGCGGGGCGACGGTGTTCCCGCAGGCGATCGGCATGGCCGCCACCTTCGACCTGCCGCTGATGCACGAGGTCGCCACCGCCATCAGCGACGAGGCGCGTGCCAAGCATCATCAGTTCCTGCGCCAGAACCAGCACGCGCGCTATCAGGGGCTGACCTTCTGGTCGCCGAACATCAATATCTTCCGCGATCCACGCTGGGGCCGCGGCCAGGAAACTTACGGCGAAGATCCCTTCCTCACCGCGCGCATGGGCGTGACCTTCGTGCAGGGCCTGCGGGGCGAAGGCGCCGACGCACCGAAGAACGCGCAAGGTGAGCCGTACCGCAAGCTTGACGCCACCGCCAAGCATTTCGCCGTGCATAGCGGCCCGGAAGCCGATCGTCACCACTTCGATGCGCGCCCCTCCCAGCGCGACCTGTACGAGACCTACCTGCCGGCGTTCGAGGCACTGGTCAAGGACGGCAAGGTGGATGCGGTGATGGGTGCCTACAACCGCGTGTACGGCGAGTCGGCCAGTGCCAGCAAGTTCCTGCTGCAGGATGTGCTGCGCCAGCAATGGGGCTTCAAGGGCTACGTGGTGTCCGATTGCTGGGCAATCGTGGATATCTGGAAGCACCACAAGATCGTCGCCACCCGCGAACAAGCCGCCGCGCTGGCGGTCAAGCATGGCACCGAACTGGAATGCGGGGAGGAGTATTCCACCCTGCCGGCGGCGGTCCGCCAGGGCCTGATCGACGAGGCGCAGATCGACACCGCGTTGACGACCTTGATGACCGCGCGCATGCGCCTGGGCATGTTCGATCCGCCCGGGCAGTTGCCGTGGTCGACGATTCCCGCCTCGGTCAACCAGTCGCCGGCGCACGATGCGCTGGCGCGGCGCACCGCGCGCGAATCGCTGGTGCTGCTGAAGAACGATGGCCTGTTGCCGTTGTCGCGGGCCAAGCTCAAGCGCATCGCGGTGATCGGCCCCACCGCCGATGACACCATGGCACTGCTCGGCAACTACTACGGCACGCCGGCCGCGCCGGTCACCGTGCTGCAAGGTATCCGCGCCGCGGCCCCGAATGCCCAGGTGCTGTACGCGCGCGGCGCCGACCTGGTCGAGGGGCGCGACGACCCCGCCGCCACGCCGCTGATCGAACCGCAATACCTGCGGCCGTCGGCCAACTCGCCCGAACGCGGTTTGCGGGGCGAGTATTTTCGCAACCGCGATTTGTCCGGCACGCCGGCCCTGGTGCGCGTGGATGCGCAAATCGGCTTCAAATGGGACCGCGGCTCGCCGACCGACAATCTGCTGGCGCGTGGCGAGGCTGGCCCGAGCGAGGCGGTGCCGGCGGACAACTTCAGCATCCGCTGGAGCGGCCAGCTGGTCCCGCCGACTACCGGCACCTACCACCTGGAAGCGGCCGCCGACGACGGCGTGCGCCTGTACCTGGACGGCAAGCCGGTGATCGACCGTTGGAGCACCAGCGACCGCCTGCACGCCGATGGCGTCGACGTGCAGCTGCAGGCCGGCCGTGCCTACCAGGTGCGGCTGGAATACTTCGAAGGCGAGCGCGATGCCGGCGTGCGCCTGGCCTGGCGCCAACCCGGTGCCAAGCCGCCCTTGCAGGAGGCGCTGGACGTGGCGAGCAGCGCCGACGTGGTGGTCTTTGTCGGTGGCCTGACCGGCGATGTCGAAGGCGAAGAGATGAAGGTGAACTACCCCGGATTTGCCGGCGGCGACCGCACCGACCTGCGCCTGCCCAAGCCGCAGCGCGACCTGCTCGAAGCCTTGCAGGCCACCGGCAAGCCGGTGGTGGCGGTGCTGACCACCGGCTCGGCGCTGGCCATCGATTGGGCGCAGCAGCACCTGCCGGCGATCCTGCTGGCCTGGTATCCCGGCCAGCGCGGCGGCACCGCGGTGGCCGACACGCTGTTCGGCGATGCCAACCCGGGCGGCCGCTTGCCGGTGACGTTCTACAAGGAAAGCGAAACCCTGCCGGCGTTCGACGACTACGCCATGCGCGGCCGCACCTACCGCTACTTCGGCGGCACGCCGCTGTATCCGTTCGGCCACGGCCTGTCGTACACGCAGTTCGCCTATTCCGGCCTGCGCCTGGACCGCACCACCATCGCAGCCGATGGCTCGCTCACTGCCACCGTCACGGTCAAGAACACCGGCCAACGCGCAGGCGATGAGGTAGTGCAGCTGTATCTGCATCCGCTCACCCCGCAACGCGAACGTGCCGGCAAGGAATTGCACGGATTTCAACGTATCACCCTGCAGGCGGGCGAGCAGCGCGCGTTGCATTTCATCCTCGACGCAAAGAACGCGCTGCGCATCTACGACGCGCAGCGCAAGGCGTATGCGGTGGACCCTGGCGCCTATGAAGTGCAGATCGGCGCCTCCAGTGCAGATATCCGCGCCAGGCAGCGCTTTACCGTGACCGACAAGTAACAGCCGCCCACACTCTGGCCATGCGGCCGTGGATCGACAACTCCTTCGGCCACGATTACTGCAAATCCCCTTTCCTTGCGGGAAAGGGGTTGGGGTGAGGGTTCGGCGCAGCCCTTCCTCCAAACACTCCTACCTCACAGGCGACACGATGCAAGCACCACGTCTTTCGCGCGACACCCTGGCCACATTGCCGCCGGTGGTTTCAAGGCCCAGCTATGACCCGGCAAGCCCCACCATCGGCATCGTACATCTGGGCGCAGGTGCCTTCCACCGTGCTCACCAGGCCGTCTACATCGATGACCTGCTTGCCGAAGACCCCAGCTGGGCCATCAGCGCCGTCTCGCTGCATCGCCCGCAGGTGCGCGATGCCTTGCGCCCACAGCATGGTCTGTACACCCTCGCCCTGCTCGACGAACACCCGCACCTGCGTGTCATCGGTGCCATCCGCGAAGTACTGTGCGCCGCAGACGAACACGCCGCCGTGCTCGCGCGCCTTGCCGACCCGGCAGTGCGCCTGGTCACGCTGACCATCACCGAGAAGGGCTATTGCCTGGCCGGCGACACGCTGGACCTCTCGCATCCGGACATCGTGCACGACATCGCCCATCCCGCGCGCCCGCGCAGCGCCATCGGCTACCTCGTCGCCGGGCTGCAGCAACGCAGGCACGACGGCACCGCGCCGTTCACTGCGTTGAGCTGCGACAACCTCACCGACAACGGCATGCTGCTGCAGCGCGCGGTCGTGCGGCTTGCAGAACAGACCGACCCCGCGCTTGCGCAATGGATCACGCAGCACGCAGCCTTCCCGCGCTCGATGGTCGACAGCATCACGCCCGCCACCGATGACGCGCTGCGCACGCGCGTACACGACCAGCTTGGCGTGCACGATGCCTGGCCGATCCAGCGCGAGCGCTACAGCCAGTGGGTAATCGAAGACCGCTTCTGCAATGGTCGCCCCGCATTCGAGCGCGTGGGCGTCACCCTGAGCGAAGACATCGCCGGCTACGCGCGCGCCAAGCTGCGTCTGCTCAACGCGCCGCACTCGGCGCTGGCGTATCTCGGCAGCCTGCTGGACCTGGAAACCGTGGCCGAGGCCATGCGTCACCGCGAACTTGCCGCATACGTGGAAACGTTGATGCGCGCGGAGATCGCGCCCACCCTGCAGGCCATGCAGGGCTTCGATGCGCAACGCTACAGCGACGCCATCCTTGCCCGTTTTCGCAATCCCGCCATTGGGCACCTGCTCGCCCAGATCGCCTGGGACGGCTCGCAGAAACTCCCGGTGCGCCTGCTCGGCACGATCGGCGACGCACTCGCTACCGGCCGACCGATCCAGCGCCTATGCCTGGCCGTTGCGGCGTGGCTGCATTTCGTCCGCAGGCAGGCGCACAACGGCGTTCCGCTGACCGACCCGTTGAACGATGTCCTCAGCGCGCTTGGCCGCAACGCGACTGGCGATGCAGGTCATGATGTCGCTGATTTTCTGACATTGGAGGCGGTGTTCGGATCGTTGCCCGCAGACGCACGTTTTCGTGCGTCCTTGCAGGCGGCTTATGCAGCGCTCGGCATGGCCACCCCTGCTGAAGTGACACACGCCCTTGGGTCGATGGGTGACGTGTAAGACGGTGCACAGCACCATCTCATTGGCGAGCGGTGGAATCAGGCGGGGCGAGCAGTGCAGTCGCCTCGCCCACGCAATGCATCACCCGGACGCGATCACCTGCCCGATCCGCAGCAGATTGCCGCTCTCATCGACGATGGCGAACTCACGCATGCCCCAGGGCTTGTCGCCAACCGGGTCGAGCCGTGGAATGCCTTGCTCGGGCAAGGCGGCAAGCTTCATCGCTGCGTGGACGGCATCCACATCGCCTACCCTGATGTAACAGCCCGCATAACAGCCGGCCGGATCCAGGTCCGGATGCGCGAAGAAGTGCAGCTCCACATCGCCACGTCGCAGGATTGCGTAACCTGCATCATGCGGATGCGCATCGCCGACAAAGCCCAGCTGCCGATAGAACGCCACCGTCTGCGGAATCGAACGGCTCGGCAGGGTCGGGATGGTTTGCGTTTCTACATTGATGCTGGTGTCCATGACCAACCTCCGTGTGTCCAAGCTTCAGAAGCGCTTATGTGAGCAGCTCGATGGAAGTGACAGGCTCGCTCCCCACGCGCCTTAAAAGTCCTGGCGGCGGTTACGGTATCAAACCGTATTCGGTCGCGTGACGCCACGCGTCTCCGACAGACGCATCAGCACTACGATCACCAGGACCAGAAAGCTCAGCTCCCATACGTAGAAGGCTGCGCCTATCCGGTCGATCATCACTTCGTGTCCGGCTTCGTTTTTCAGATAGCGGGTGGCACGAAAGGTATCCATGCCGATCAGGCATGCCGACAGCAGCAGGCCCAATGCCGTCCTATCTGATTTGAAGAGGTAACAGAGCCACGCACTGAAGAACAGCAGGTTGCCTAACCAGGCGACGCATTGGCCGTCGAGCACCTGGATCCAGCCGAACAGGAGCAGGACAACGCCGCTCACGTGCTCGGCACCACCATGCAGTGCAGGAAGGCAGAGTGCGGCAACGTACAAAAGGGCCGACGCGACCAGCAACAATGTTTTCACGCACGTCCTTGTTTGAGAATGTGAGCGTGCCGCCTTGCGATGTCCGAGACGTGCCGCCAAACCGCTTCCTGCGAACTATAACAAAGCGTGCGCGCCGGTCTCCCCGCCCATGTACTGCTGTGTTCTGGGCAGCTGCCTGCATGAAGTCCGAGACGGCATTTTGCAGTGGACCTCGCTATGACATGCTTTGCACCCCCCTGCACCGACACGTGTCCCAGTCCTTCCAGCCTATGGCAACACGCAAAAAACAGGATCTACCGGAGAAGGTCTGCGTGCAATGCGGGCGGCCGTTTCGTTGGCGCAAGAAGTGGGAGCGTGTGTGGGACCAGGTGAAGTACTGCTCGGACCGATGCCGGGGCGACAGCAAGCGCCACCGCTCCACGGCTTAGTCGGCACTGCCTCGGACCGGGGGCATGCCGACAAGAGACGGGCCTGTGCCGCCGCACCTCCGAGCGCAGCACGCACAAACGCGCGTTAACGATACCGCTATTTCTTCCCTGCACGCTGTTTCGTGCCGCCGGACTTGGCCGCACGCTTGCTCGTGCTGCGCTTGCTGGCGACGGCCATGTTGTCCACCAGATTCGGATATGGGCGGCCTGCGGCTTTTGCGCGCTTGCGGGCCTGGGTCTTCTGCGATGCAGACAGTGGCTTGGAGCGCGAAGCGCTCTTTGGGCTGGACGTGCTCCAGGGCGCGGACGTCTTGCCTGCACGCTGTTTCGCAGCTGTGGAGGTGCTCTTCTTCTTGGCCGCAGTGCGCCTTGATGGCGCTTTCTTGGTCGCGCCTTTCTTCTCAGCCGCGCTGCTCCTTGCTGCAGCTTTCTTGCTTGCCTTGCTTGCCTTGCTTGCGACCTTGGACGATGCAGTCTTTCTGGCAGAGGCGCTTGCGGCCGCCGTTTTTTTCGTGGTGCGCTTATTCGGTGCGGTCTTTTTTGCGACTGTCTTTTTTGCTGACTTCTTGGCCGCCGTTTTTTTGGCTGCGGCTTGCCTGGTTGCACTCTTCTTTGCTTTAACCTTCTTTACAGCAGTCTTTTTCGAGCCATTTCCGCTGCTGGCGCCCTTCGTCGCGCTTGCCTGGTGCAGGCGCGCGTACACACGCGCTGCCCAGCGCTGGCCTGCATCGCCGCCCCAGAGCAGCCAGGCGATGTAGCCGGCCGATGGCGCCTTGGCATCCGCCCAGCCCTTGCCGCTCTTGTCCACGCTGTGTCGCGCGAAGTACGAATGCATGCGTCCAATGGTCTGTGCAGACAGCGACGTTTGCGCGGAGAGATCGCGCGCACGCGCCACACCAACGGCGGTACCGCCACGGCCGTGCTGCTCGCGCAGGCGCAGTCCACGCGCCGCTGCAGCGGCGACGCTCTTGGGCGGCGTTGTCGCCGAACGGGAAGTTGTCGGGGAACGCGTCACGCAGGTCTCCTGTCATTGCGGTCGCGGTAGTGTTTGCATACGCGGTGCTGTCGGACGTGAAGAGCCGGCGTCTCCCCTGGCACTTGCAAGCAGCAAAGGCACTGGGTTTGATGAAGTGCACTGCGTATCCGGCTGCAACACCGCAATGCAGATGATCGACCACTGCCATCGTCAGCGTGGTGACAGCGCTGCACTGTCGCGGTCGCTACGCGCGTCGCGGCTCTGTCCGCTTTCTGCTATGGCGGTGCGTCGACAGGTAAGTAGACTGGCCGCTCTTTGCAACCAAGGAACACCGATGCATCGCTTGGCAACGTCTTTCTGCGCGGTGTTCCTGCTCGTGGTGACCGCAAGCATGCCTGTCAGCGGGCAGGCCAATGACCTCGAACCAGCCGGATCGACCAGCAAGCAGCAATGGCGCGCGGTGCAGGCGCAGGGCGAGCCGCACGCACGCCACGAAAACAGCATGGCCGCCATTGGCGAGCGCCTGTATTTGCTCGGCGGTCGCGGCGAACGCCCGCTGGATATCTTCGATACCCGCACCCGGCGCTGGTCGCGCGGCAGCGCACCGCCATTGGCGGTCAACCACGCCCAGGCGGCGGTCTGGGCAGGCAAGCTCTATCTGGTGGGCGGGTTTACCGGCGACTATCCCAACGAAGCGGCGTTGACGCATCTGCTGATCTACGACCCGGCCACCGACCGCTGGCAGACGGGCGCGGAGATTCCTGCCGATCGCCGCCGCGGTTCGGCCGGTACCGTCGCGCACGACGGAGTGCTGTATCTGGTGGGTGGCAATACGCGTGGCCACAACAGCGGCTATGTGCCCTGGCTGGACGCCTTCGACACGCGGACCCAGCGCTGGACGCGCCTGCCCGATGCGCCGCATGCGCGCGATCACTTCCAGGCCGTGGTGCTCGACGGCAAGCTCTACGCGGGCGGCGGGCGCCGGTCTTCGCACGACACCGGCGACACGCTGTCGCAAACAATTCCGCAGCTGGATATCTACGATCTGCGGCAGGCCACCTGGTCGGTGGCCGATGCCACGCTGCCCACCCCGCGCGCGGGCGCGGCAACCGTCGCGCATCACGGCCGGGTCATGCTGTTGGGCGGCGAAAGCACGGCCCAGGTCGCCGGCCACGCGGAGGTGGAGTCCTACGACCCGGCCACCGCGCGGTGGGAGACCGGTCCGGCCTTGCCGCGCGGCAGGCACGGCACGCAGGCGGCACAGGTGGGCGAGGATCTGTACATCGCCGCAGGCAGCGGCAACCGCGGCGGCGGACCGGAACTGCAGGATCTGCTCGTGCTGCCGTCATTGCCCTGAGCGTTGCATGCGGCGCAGGTGTGCTTGCGGCATTCAGCGCCTGCGAGCAGCCGCATTGCACCTGCCAGATGCCTCGGTGCAGGGAAGGCGCGTCCTTCGCAGGCTCTGACGACCGCGCCCGCTGCCGGCCCATCACCCAGCGCGGTTTGAACGCCGTGCCGGTGGCGAACCTCGCCGGCGCTCCACAGCGCTGCCTTTCGGCACATCGGCCGTTGCATCGCGCAACTGCTCGACGTGGCCGGCGATCATCGTGCCGACTGTCTCGGCCACCGCACGGCTGCTCAGTCGCACATCGAACAGCAGCTCCACGGTCGCATAGATCAGGTCCACCACGATGCGGCTGACCAGACGCAGTTGGCGCGGGTCTGCATCGGGGAAGAATTCGGCGAGCATGCGCACCTGCGCCTTGGTGACCTGCGCGTGCGAGTCCAGGCGCACCTGCTGCAAGGCCGGCACCGCACGCAGCGCGCGCAGGATCCAGACACCGCCCTCGGTGGCCTTGGTCACCCGGTAGGTCTCCAGCACCAAGCCGGTCAGCGCCTGCTGCACCTGTTCGCGCGAACCGGACATCGCCTGCGGCGTGATCCACTTGGGCACCAGCGCGTTCTGCCGCTGCATCAGGCGCGTGCCGAGCTCGGACAACAAGGCATATTTGTTGGGAAAGTAGCGGTACAGCGCCGGTGGCGTCAGTCCGGCATGCGCACAGACCAGATTGGTGGACAGCCGTTCCACGCCGACATCGCCGAGCAATTGCGCGGTCACCGCCAGGATATGTTCGTAGGTCTCGGTCGCGCGATGCTGGGCCGGGAGCTTGTTGCCGGTCAGCCTGGGCGCAGGCGCCTTGAGCGGCGCGCGCGGACGGGACTTGGTCGTGGACATGGGCGGGGGATTCCTCGAACACGGAGTGATGCGTCGGCCAGACCACCGCGACTGCACCTGCGCCGTTGCGTCGCTGCTGCATTGCGCCGGCCAGGCGGCGTCCATCGTCTGCAGTAGCGCCATGCCACCGCCAAGCCATGCGCCTGCACGGCCGGTGTTTGCCAGAGCCACATCATACGCGCTGCGTCGCGGGCGATCTGTGCCGCGCGCGTCATCGGCGGGCCAGCCAGGCGGTCAATGCGGTGGCCACGCGGTGCTGCCAGCCCCGATACGGCGGAAAGAAGGCCCGCGCGGTCAGCAGGCGGCCGCCGCGCAATACCGCACGTTCGTGCGAAAACGCCTTGAATCCATGCATGCCATGCGCGCTGCCGATCCCCGACTGGCCAATGCCGCCGAACGGCAAGCCGGTGTGCATGAATTGCTGCAGGCAGTGATTGACCACCACGCTGCCGGAGCTGCTGCGCGCCAGCACGCGGGCGACCTGTGCGGCATCGTTGCTCCACAGATACAGCGCCAACGGCTTGGCGGCGGCGTCGAGCCCGGCGAGCACGGTGTCGAGATGGTCGAAGGTCACCACCGGCAGCACCGGGCCGAAGATTTCTTCCTGCGCGATGCGCGCGTGTTCCGGAACATCGGCCAGTACCGTCGGGGCGATGAAACGCTGCGCCACGTCATGCTCGCCGCCGGCCACCAGCTCGGCACCGGCAGCGCGCGCTTCATCGATCAGGGCCGCCAAGCGCGCCGCATGGCCGACATGGATCATGCGCGCCAGGTCGGGGCTGGCAGCCACCGCCGCCGCGCTGCTGCCGTAGCGCTGCGCCAGCAGTTCGCGGCACCGCTGCAGCAGCGCCGTGCGGACCTCGCGATGCACGAACAGCGTATCGGGCGCGACGCAGGTCTGCCCGGCATTGACCAGCTTGCCCCACACCAGCACCTGCGCGGCGCGTTCCAGGTTGGCGCTGCGGTCGACGATGCCCGGCGATTTGCCGCCCAGCTCCAGCGTCACCGAGGCCAGCTGGGCGGCAGCGGCGGCCATGACCTGCCGCCCCACTGCCGGTGAGCCGGTGAAGAACACATGGTCGAACGGGCAGGCCAGCAAGCGCTGCGCAGTGGCCACCCCGCCCTGCACCATCGCCACTTCGGAAGGGTCGAACGCCTCGGCCAGCAGCTCGCGCAGCACCGCGTTGACCTGCGGGGTGAATTCGGACGGCTTGAGGATGGCGGTGTTGCCTGCCGCCAGCGCCGAGACCAGCGGCCCCAGCACGGTGGCAACCGGATAATTCCATGGTCCGATGATCAGGCAGCGGCCCTTGGGCTGATAGCCGATCTGCGCGTGCGTGCCCAGCGTCAGCAAGGTGGGCGACACCTTGCGCGGGCGCATCCAGCGCGGCAGCCCGGCGATGGCGGCGGCGATTTCGTCGACCACCGGCAACAGCTCGCTCAGCTCCACTTCCAGTGCCGGCTTGCCGAAGTCGCCGGCAAAGGCGGCATACAGGGCCTGCCGCCGCGCCAGCAGCGCGCTGCGCAACGCGCGCAGGCGCTCGCGCCGCTGCGCGGCGGTGGAACTGCGCCAGGCCGCGGCCACCGGCTGCTGGGCGGCGAACAGTGCCGCGATGTCCTCGGCGCAGACGTCCAGGTCAGCGTGCATGACGCGCACGCCCCTGCTGCAAGCGCACACACTGCAAACGCATCCGCGACCGGCGCGCCGGACGCGCCGGCACGCTGCGGCCCATTCCGCACACGCTGTCGCTCATCGATCCCCCCTGTTCTGCTGCGCTCCGGCCGGCGCCCGGCGGCGCTGGTCGCGGCCGGCTGCCGCCGCCAGGACCGCCGCCAGCAATGCGGCGGCCAGACTGAACGCCGGTACCGGAGCCGGATCATCGTGCTGTAGCAGCAGCGAAGCGAGCAAGGGGCCAGCTGCCGATCCCAGCAACTGCACCGCCGGCACCAGCACCGCCACCCGGCCATGCGCGTCGGCACCGAACGCCAGGCCCACGTGGAAGGGCATCAGGAACATCCAGACCAGGCCGAAGCCCACGCAGGCAACCGTGAACGCGGCAGTGCCGGCCGGCGCCGCACGCGCCATGATGGCCGCCACCGCTGCCAGCACCAGGCTGCCGACCACCAGGGTGCGCGCGTGACCGAGCCGGCGCACCCACCAGATCGCCGCCAGCGCGCCGACGATCTGCATCGCCAGCACCAGCGAGGTGTGCGCCTGCACCGCCCCGGCATCCAGGCCCGCGCGCAACCCCAACGGTTCCAGGTACGCCCACAGCGCGCCGGTCGCGGCCATCTGCACGAAGGCAATCAGCAAGGGCAACAGGGTTGTCGGCGACCAGCGCACGCGGCTGGCCGGCGCGGTTGCGCTCACCGCAGACAGGGTCGCCGGCAGCAACGGTGTCAGCAGGGCCGCGCACAGCGTCACCGCGCCCAGCGCCACGAAACCGCCTTTCCAGCCGGTGGACGGCAGCACCCACAACGCCAGCAGGTTCGCCAGTGCGATCTGCGCCACCGCCTGGGTCAGCATGAACACCGCGGTGACCCGATCCGGCTTGGCCGCGCGCACGATGGTCAGGGTCGCCACCCACAGCAGCAGCCCCTCCGCCAGGCCGGCAGCTGCGCGTACCAGCACGAATGCGGTGTCGCCGACCGCCTGGGTGGTGGCCAGGTCCAGCAGTGCCGCCAACAGCGCCGCCAGCACGGCGACCTGGCGCTGCCAGCGGTGCGGCAACAGCGCATCGCCCAGCGCCACGCCCAGGCCGAGCGCGACGATCTCCCCCATTGCCACGATGCCCACGCCGGAGAGCGTGATCAGCTTCTGCTCGACCAATGTTCCCAGCAGGATCGGCTGCACGCCCAGGATGAGCAGGGCGATCGAACCGATCAACAAACCGGACGGCAATCCCTGCGAGGCGGGAACGGCCACGGCGGACAACGCGGGTGGATGACTGCTGCGCATGAGATGCCCTCAGTAGGCCGTGCTTTCGGTGGGCAGGGCGCCATTGGCGAATGCGGCGCTCGCACGTACCTGGTCCTTGCGCAGACGCCCGTTGGCGATGCGACGCACCCACCACGGCAGCTGCCGGGTGGGTCCTCCGGTGGCCGCCGCCAGCACATACGCCTTTGCGCACTTTTCGAACAACGCGATGTTCAGCGCCAGGCGACGCGCACTGGTACCCAGGCACAGCGGCCGCCGTGCCACCAGCACGGCATTGCCGATCGCCCCGGCCAGCGTGGCCGCCGCGTCGGCCGCGCGCACCGGCGGCGGCATCGGCCCCAGATGCCGCGCCTGTTCGTCGAACACCTGCGGCAACGCGCCGCCGCAGTCGGCCAGGCAGTGGCCGAAGGCACCGGCCGACCACGCCACCGCCCCCACATCGCCACGCTGCGCATAGACCTGCGCATGCAGGCGCTGCGCCGCATCCAGCGCGGCATCCTCGCGCCAGTCCAGCAGCAGCGGCGTTGACGCGGTGGCGCTGCCGATCCACATCTGCGTGGCGCCCGGGCAACGCACCGACAAGGCCGCGTCATCGTCGCCGAGCAAGTGGGAGGCCTGCAGCCGTTCGCGGGTCTGCAGCCAGGTGTCGCGCAGGGCATCGGTGGCGTTCATCGGCTCAGACCAGTGCGAAGACATCGTCGAAACGGTTCAGGGCCTCGTCGATCACCGCATCGGTGTCGGCCATGCTGGTGTAGATGCGGCTACCGGCCAGGGTGATCAGGCCATGCGCCGAATACGCCGCGCCCATCTCTTCCATCATGTGCTTGCGCGCCTTGGCTTCGTTGCGCACGCGCCAGAGTTTGTAGAGGTTGCCGGTGTCCAGCAGCAGCACGCCGGAGGTCTGCAGGTGCACGATCGAGCCCATGTTGTAGACCACGTACGGCAATCCGCGGCGCTGGATGATCGCCTCCAGACCCGCACGCAGGCGATCGCCGGCGCGACCGGCGCGGCCGGCGGCATCGTTCTGCTGCGCTTCCAGCAACGCGTAGTAGCCGGCCACGCAGGACAGCGGATTGGCCGAGAGCGTGCCGCCGACAAAGGCGCGCCGCGCGGTCGTGCCGATGCCGCCCACCAGGCTCATCATGACCTCGCGGCGGCCCCCGATCGCCCCGGCCATCGGATAGCCGCCGGCCAGGCACTTGCCCAGCACGGTGATGTCCGGCGCAACGCCGAAGTAGCCTTGCGCACCGCCGGGGCCCAACCGGAAACCGGTGACCACTTCGTCGAAGATCAGCAGCGCCCCGAACTCGTCGCACAGCGCGCGCACCTGGCGGTTGTAGTCCGCATGCACCGGGCGGGTGCCGCTCTCCGGCCCCAGCGGTTCCAGCAGCACCGCCGCGGTGCCGCCGCGCAGGCGATTGAATTGCAGCTTGCGGCGCAACGCGTCCAGATCGTTGGGCAGGCATTCCTGGGTATGCGCGGTCGCCCCACGCGGAATGCCGATCGCTTCCATGCGGCCGGTGCCGGGCAGGCGCAGGCCGTACACCAACTGGTCGCTCCAGCCGTGATACGCACCGCCGATCTTGATGATCCAGCGCTTGCGGGTATACGCGCGCGCCAGGCGCACCGCGCCCATCACCGCCTCGGTTCCCGAACCGAGCAGGCGCACCATCTCCACCGCCGGCATGCTGGCGCAGACCAGCTCGGCCAGTTTGACCTCGTATTCGTGCAGCAGTCCGGTCACCGGTCCGCACTGGTCCAGCACCTCGTTGACGCGTGCGCGCAACGCCGGCGGGTTGGAGCCGAGCAAGGTCGGTCCGCCGGCCTGCAGGAAATCGATGTAGCGGTTGTCGTCGACGTCGGTCAGGTAGGCGCCCTCGGCGCTGCGCATCGCCAGCGAGAACGGGTAATTGAAGGCCAGGTTGTGCTGCACGCCGCCGGGAATCACCCGCTGCGCGGCGTCGCCCAACTGCTTGGAGCCTTGGCAGCGCTGCTCGAAGTAGCGCATCACCTTGTCCATGCCTTCGCGCCGGACCGGCCGCATCGGCTGTTTGACCAACGCATCGAAGCGGCGATACAGCTGGTCCACATCGGGCCATTGCGAAATCGCGGAAGTCACGCTCATTGTCGGTGCCATCATGTCTGGGAAAGGGAGGACGCGCCGGACGTGTGCCGGCTGGAATCCAGCGCCGTCAGCACCCGCAGCAGGCCGGCAGCGAGGTCGGGCTCGCGCGCCGCACGCGCCTGGATCTGCGTCTGCAGGTGGCTGCGCGCGGCCAGCTCCAACGCTTCGACCACGGTGACGGCCGCCTCCAGGTTGGTGCCGCAGCAGACCACGCCGTGATTGCGCAGCAGATAGGCGTTGACGGTGGGCTGCAGCTGCCGGGCCAGCAGGCGGGCCAGCAGGCCGGTGCCCGACGGCATGTAGCCGGCGATCGGAATCCGTGCACCAAGCAGCCGGCGCAACGCCGGTTGCGTCACCTCCAACGGCGCGCCCAGCAGGGTGCAGGCGCTGGCGACCGGCTGGTGGGTGTGGATGCTGCAACCCACGTCCGGGCGCCGCCGCATCACCTGCGCATGCAGGCCGGTTTCGACCGACGGCGTGCGCGTGCCGTCGAGCTGGTGCAGGTCCTTGGTGCGGACGATGCAGATATCCTCGGCCTGCATGCTCAGGTAGTCGATCGCCGAGGGAGTGACCGCGAAACACTCGGCATCGATACGCAAGGCGACATTGCCGCCGGTGCCGGCCAGATAGCCGCGGCGCGACAGTTCGATGCACAGCGCGACCACGCGCTGGCGTTGTTCAAGGGCAAACATGCGTGGCGACCTCCGGGGCGGGCGCAGGCGTGGAGGGATTGAGCCGTCGGTAGATCGGCGCCAAGGTGCGCTGCAGGTCCTTGAACACCGCGTAGCGGTCGTCGTACAGCGCACGCGTGCCCGCATCCGGCTCGTAGACCCGCCGGGGGCGCTGCAATGCCGCCAGGTCGCCGAAGCCGAGCCGGCCCAGGCCGACCCCGGCGATGAAGGCCGCGCCCACTGCGTTGGCCTGGATCGGATTGTGCAATTGCCGGATCGGCCGGCCGCTGACATCGGCGATGATCTGGCACCACAGATCCGACTGCGCGCCGCCACCGACCGCGGCAATCGTGCCTGGGTCGCAGCCAAGCAGGCGCGCGAACGGCTCCATCATCCAGCGCGTGTTGAACGCCACCCCTTCCATCACCGCGCGGATCATGTCCTCGCGGCTGTGCATCAACGAGAGATTGATCAGGCCCGCACGCAGGCTCGGGTCTTCCACCGGCGTGCGTTCGCCGAACAGCCAGGGCATGTAGATCAACCCGTTGGACCCTGCGGGCACGCGTGCGGCGATGCGATTGAGCACTTCATAGACGTCCGGGCGCTGCTCGTCGCTGAGCAGTTCGTCGGCATGGAACAGGATGCGGTCGCGCAGGAAGGACAGGTTGGCACCGGCGGTGGTCTGCAGGGCGATCGCCAGATAGCGCCCTTCCACCGCGCACGGCACCGCGGCGATCGTACTGCGCACGTCGGTTTTCATGCGCGGCACATGCGCGCCCAACCACGACGAGGTGCCCAGGTACAGGTGCGCGGCGTGGTCTTCCACCGCCGCGGCGACCGCCACGGCCGACGTGTCGATCGCGCCGGCCACCACCACGGTCTGCGGCGACAGGCCCAGCGCCTGGGCCACCTGCGGCAGCAGCGGACCCAGCACGGCAGTGGACGGCACCAGGTCCGGCAACTTGTCGCGCTCCACGCCGACCATGTCCAGCAGGCCCGCGTCGTAGCGAATATGGTGCGGGTCGCGATTGTCGGTGACCCAGGTGGTCAGCATCGAATCGGGAGTGGCGCAGAACCGGCCGGTCAGGCGCAGGTTCATGTAATCGAGCACGTTGAGAAACTTGTGCGTGCGCTGGTAACGCACGGGCTGGTGATCGCGCAGATAGGCGATGTGGCCGGCGCAATCCTTGCCGCTGCGCGCAGGCGCGCCACCGCTCAGGCGCAACCATCGCCACAGGCGCAGGGGATCGTAGCCGCGCACATTGAGCCAACGCCCCTGCAGACGCCGGGCGATGGCCGCCTGGCCGCGCATGTCCAGCCACAGCATGGCGCGCCCGAGCGCCTGGCCGTTATGGTCCACGCAGACGGTGCCTTCGCCCTGGGTCGAGCAACACACGGCCACCACGCGTCGGCGCAGTGCCGCATCGCCCTGCACCACGGCAGCGGCGGTGGCGCTGAACGCGTCCCACCACGCGTGCGGGTCTTGTTCGGCAGCGACGCCCTGCACGTGCAGTTGCACCGGTTCGAACGCCCAGGCGAGCACCTTGCCGTCCAGCGTCACCAACGCGCATTTGCAGCCAGAGGTTCCCAGGTCCACCGCCAGCACCAGCGGCGCATTGCCGCCGGTGTCGTCTGCGAGCGTTTGGGTGCGCATCAGAACGTGTAGCCGATCGAGAACACCAGCGCATCGCCGTCGGTCTTGCGGATACGCTCGCCGTCCTGCACCCAGTACAACTGGTGCGCGTTGGTGTTGGTGGTCAGCCAGTCCAGGTTCCAGTCCAGGCCCCAACGCCGATGGGTGATGCCGATCTGGTAATCGGCGAAGTTGCCTTCGCGAAAGTTGGCCAGTTTCTGGTAGCCGGCATGCAGGCGCAGCGTCGTGGACGGCAGCAGCGAGGGCAGCAACGGCAACTGGGTATTGAGGTCGGCCAACACGGTGCCACGCGAATCCTGTTCGCCGCGCGCGTAGCACTGCAATGCGGCGGTCGGATCGATCGAGAAGCGCAGGATCTGCCCGCACACGCCGCCAGTATCGGCACCGCGGTAGGTCTTGGACACCACATACAACACGCGCCCTTCGACGATGCCGTAGCCCAGCTCCATCACGGCGAAGTCGCTGTTGTAGTTGGTCGTGCGCACGTCGGTCGGGGTGCCGGTTTCCAGGTCGATGCTGTGCGGCGCCATGAAGCGTGCGCCCGGGAATCGCTCGGTGGCCAAGCCCACGCCGGCGTGCCAGCGGTCCGGATTGCCGAAGCGATAACCGCCCGCCAGGGTGACGCCCAGGCCGTCGCCATTGACGAACTGCTTCTTGCTGACCCCGGCCACTTCCAGCAAGGCGACCAGCCCGCTGGCATGCACGAACTGGGTGCTCCACTTGGCCGAGGGCCGCATCAACGAATCGGAGATGCCGCGCGTGCGCTGTTCGCTCATCAGCTTGACCTGGTTGTCGAACTGATAGGTCGCCACGCTGCCCTCGCTGGCCGGGTCGGCTTGCTGGGCCTGCGCCGGCAGGCAAGCCGCACCTTGCAGCAACGCACACGCGACAACCGCGCCGACATGGATCTTCGCCATCTGGATTCCCCCGGTGGATGTGAGTGAGAACCGCCGCGATCGCGGCGGCCGGTGCTGCGCGCGCATGTGGCGCTGGCCGCAGCTAGTGGCTGGCGCACACCGGCGTGGATGGCAGGGCCTGCACGCGGGTGAACAGCATGTTTTCGCCGAGCACTTCGGCGCCGATGAACGCGCGCAGGGTCAGGCTGTCGCCCTTGCTCCGCAGCGTGGCCTTGTAGCGCTTGCCGCTGCGCGGATCGAATGCCCAACCCTCGCGCCAGGTGCCGTTGTCGTCGCGCTCCAGGCGCGCGATCTGCACACCGCAGGTGTCCTTCGGCGTGCCGGCGTCCTTGTCCCACACCACCTTTCCGCACATCGCGCTGGCGGCATCGGTACACGGCGCAAATGCGATGACGGCGTCCTTGGCCGCAGTCAGCCACAGGCCCTGTACCGGCGAGGACGCTGCCGCCAGCGCAGGCATCAGCGGCAGCGCCGCTACGACAACGCACGCCAGGGTGCGCAGCAACCGGGAAACGCAAGCTTCGTTCATTGCCGCAACCCCGCGGGCACCCGCTCATGACAGTAGTGAAAACTACCGTATAGCGATGATTACCTTTTTGCAACAGGCTCAAGCGTGGCGATTGCCTGGACAGCTGCACGCCTTGGCACAGCAGGCGTTGCGCGGTGCAAGAGCGATTCGGTGCACGCCTGTTTTGACGCGCCGCACCACGGTTGCGGTCGCCACGTTGGTGCGGTGAGCCAGGTAAAAGGCCTGGCTCGCAGGCGCTGCGGCCGGCGGTCGGAGGTGCGGGCACCACGCTGCTCGGTAAGACCGGCAGCGGTGGCGCTACGGGCGAGGACGCGTCGTGCGGGCGCGCGTCATGGCCGCTGGCCTTGTCTGCAAGCAAGCGGCCTGTGGCGGCTGGACGATTGACCGAGGCAGTACACAAGGCAGCCGACACGGCGGCAGTACCAGGCGATTGGCGCTGCGGTCAGACACGCATGCGGCCAGACGTGCGTGTCCATCGCGAGGCGATGCAGCGGCATCGCCGCGATCGTCTAGCGCACGAACTGCAGGCCCAGCGACTTCACGCGCACGCGCGCCAGCATCGCGTGCGAGGTCATGTACAGCGTGTGGCCATCGTTGCCGAAGGCGCAGTTGGAGACGGCCTCGCCGGTGGCGATGCGACCCAGGCGTTGGCCGGCGGGATCGAAAACGATCACCCCGCCGGGGCCGGTGGCAAACAACGTACCGTCGGCGGCAACCGCCATGCCGTCGGGCAGGCCGGGAACATCCTTGGCGATCAGGTCGGACGCATCGGCGAACACGCGCTTGCCGGTGACGGCACCCTGTGCATCCAGTGCATACGCCATCCAGATCGGCCGTTGCGGATCGGAGTTGGAGACGTACAAGGTGCGCGCATCCGGCGACAGGGCAATGCCGTTGGGAAAGCTCAGGCTATCGTCCAGCAGATGCACGCTGCCATCGGTGTCCAGGCGATAGACGCCATTGAAGCGCAGCTCCTTGACCGGCGATTTATCCAGATCCTTCAACCCGTACGGCGGGTCGGTGAAGAACACCACGCCATCGCTGCGCCGCACGACATCGTTGGGGCTGTTGAAGCGGTGGCCCTCGAAGGCAGTCGCAAGCGGTGTCTTCTTGCGCGTGACCGGATCGAGCCTGGCCAGGATGCGCGTGCCGGAATCGGCTAGCAGCACCGTGCCGTCGGGCTCGGCGTACAGACCATTGGCGCCGGCTTCGCGCAGCGTGGGCAGTTCCGGGCCGGTGTAGCCGGAGGGCGAGAGCAGGACCGACAGGCCGGCCTGTTCGGACCAGCGATACAGCTTGTTTTCCGGCACATCCGTAAACAACAGATAGCCTCCCTTGCGTACCCATGCCGGGCCTTCGGACCAGGTGAAGCCTTCGGTGAGCTTCTCGATGCGCGCATCGCTTGCCACCACATCACCGAAGCGGCGGTCGAATGTCTGCAGCTGGCCGATGGCCGCAAAACGCGGCGTCGGTGGAGTCTGCTTGGTGCAGGCAGCAAGCACCGCCAGCAACGGCACGGCCAACAGCAGATAAGACGGCAAGCGCATCGGTCAGTCCTGTCTCATGGTTGGGGGCATGATGCCATCATGCGTGTGCAGGCGACTGCGCATAGCGGCCACCAATGCATCGCGCGCATGCATCTATGAGGTGCACGGCACGCAGGAATGCGGTGTTTCGAGCCATCCATGCCGCACCGAACATCGGCCGTGCTCGCCTGTGCCCGGGCGTGGTGGTCAGCAGCTCTTGGGCCGGCAGCCGCTAGCGTGCAGCGGTTGCGGTGGGCACGGCCAACACCGCATCCAACGCCGGCTTGGGTTGATGATTGCGATCGAACAGCAGCGGATAGTTGGTGCGCCCAGGTACCGGGTAATCGTTTTTCCACGACATGTCATCGCTGACGCCCCACACGCTGACGCGCGCAATCTTGTCGCGCTTGCGCCAGAACAGCGCGAACAGCTCGGCATACCGGTCGCGCAATTGCGCCTGCACGTCGGCAGGCAAACCATCGCGATAGGGGTCGAGAAAGCGCTTGAATTCCGGCAGCTGAAACTGCTTGTGCGCCATGCCGGTGCCGATGATCTGGCCTTCCTTGGTGAGCGGCAACACATCGATGTCCAGCTCGGTGATCATGACCTTGACGCCAAGCGCAGCGTACGCATCGATCGCGTCCTCGATGTCGCGCAAGCTGGGGTAGTTCAGCCCCCAATGGCCTTGCATGCCCACGCCATCGATACGGACACCAGCCTGCTGCAGCATCTTGACCATGCGCACGATGCCATCACGCTTGGCCGGCCGCCATGCATTGAAATCGTTGTAGTAGAGCTGCGCATCCGGTGCATAGCGCTGTGCGAAGGTGAAGGCATTGCGGACCACCGTGTCGCCGTCGCCCACGCGCTGTACCCAGTTGGTCGAACGGTAACTGCCGTCTTCGTCGATGATTTCGTTGACCACATCCCAGGCTTGCACCTTGCCCGTGTAACGCCCGGCCACCGCCGCGATATGCGCACGCATGCGTTCCAGCTGCTGTGCCGGCGTATTGGGCCGACCATCGGCGGTAGTGAAGAACCACTCCGGTGTCTGGTTGTGCCAGACCAGGGTGTGACCGACCACGAACTGCCGATTGCGCTGTGCGTAGGCCACGAATGCATCGGCTGCACTGAAATCCTGCACCCCACGACGCGGCGCCACCACTTCGGCCTTCATCACGTTTTCCGCGGTCACCGCATTGAAGTGACAGGCCGCCAACGCAGCGGAGGCTGCGTCCTTGCCGGAGACGATATCGGCATTGACGGCAGTCCCCAGCAGAAACCCTTGCGCATACGCCTGCTTGAGCGAGGTGCCGGGCGTCCCGCACGCGGCCAGGGCCTGCAGCGTGCACACTGCACTGAGGCCGGCGATCAGCAATCCCAGGCGTTTGGTGAGGTTGGCGCGGTTGATGTGCATGAGCAGGTCCGTTGAGAGGTCACAGGTTTCGATTGCACTGGATCGCATCACTGCACCGCCACCTGGGTCTGTGCGGCTTGCAACGTGTCCGATTCCACATGCACGGTGATCGTGCCACGCGCCCCGGCCTTGGCACGCACGATCGCCAGGCACAGCCCATTGAAGGCATGACGTTGCGACGCAGCGAACGTTTCCAGATTGGTGGGGTCGCCGTTGTCGGTGGCCACCAACTCGCCAGGGCCTTCGATGCGGAAGCGCAGGCGGTCGCCCGCGGTCGGTGCGGGACGTCCGTCGCGATCGAGCAGGCGCACGGTGATGAAGCTCAGGTCTTGTCCGTCGCCGCGGATACTGCACCGATCCGGCGTCAGCTGCATGCGCGCGGCGCGGCCTGCCGTCTGCACGCGCTCGCTGGCCCACGGCTTGCCGTCCTTGTACGCCTGCACCCGCAATTCGCCCGGCTGGTACACCACCGCGTCCCAGCGTAGCCGGTACTGCCGTGGCGCCTTGCGCTTGCGCCCCTGCGAAACGCCGTTGACGAAGAGTTCGGCCTCGTCGCCGGAGGTGAACACATGCACGGGCGTGACCTGTCCTTCGCGCCCTGGCCAGCTCCAATGCGGCAGCAGATGCGCCACCGGCAGTTCCGGACGCCAGCGCGACTGATAGAGCCAGTAACGGTCCTTCGGGAAGCCGGCCAGATCGAAGATGCCCGAGTAGGAACTGCGCGAGCTGTAATACGGGGTGGGCTCGCCCAGGTAATCGAACCCGGTCCAGACGAACTCACCGGCCACGTAAGGGTGTTGATCCAACGCAGCGAACACCTTGTCCGCGCTGGAGCCAAAGTCCACCGCATGCAGTTCGTACGCGCTGACCTGATGCGCCACCGAATCGCCGCCACGGCCATCGCGTACCGGTGCGCTGTTGTCCGCAGTGACCGGAAACAGGTACACGCCACGACTGCTCAGTGCCGAGGCAGTCTCGCTGCTGACAATGGCCTTGTGTGGAAACCGTGCATGGAACGCGGGGTATTGCGGCGGTTTACGGATGCGCTCGGTACCCTCGAACTCGGCTGCATCGCGGATGCCTTCGCCCTGGTAATTGAGGCTGACGACATCCAGCGCAGCGGGCAGCGGCATCTCGGGCGAGGCGTAGTTCATCGCCACCGTGGCCGGGCGCGTCGGGTCTTCTGCATGCACGATGGCGCGCAGCGTGCGCGCAATCGCCGCGCCCTGTTGGCCGGTGTATTGCTCGCCAACCTCGTTGCCCACGCTCCACAGCATCACCGAGGGGTGGTTGCGGTCGCGGCGCAGCATCGCGCGCAGATCGGCGGCATGCCACTGCGGAAACACCAGATGAAAGTCCAGCGGGGTCTTCTTCATCTCCCAACTGTCGAACACCTCATCCACCACCAGCAGACCCATGCGGTCGGTCAGGTCGAGCAATTCGGGCGCAGGCGGGTTATGGCTCATGCGAATGGCGTTGGCGCCCATCTGCTGCAGCAATTGCAACTGTCGCTCGGCGGCGCGCCTGTTGAACGCTGCACCGAGCGCGCCCAGGTCGTGATGATTGTTCACCCCGCGGATCGGCACGTGCTCGCCGTTGACCAGTAGGCCCTTGTCGGCGTCGAACACGATGCTGCGAATGCCGAAGCGGGTTTCGTAGCGGTCCACCACGCGTCCCTGTTGGTCGACCTCGGTGACGGCCACATAGCGATGCGGGTGCTGGGTGGGTGGAGGCCCCCACAGGCGCGGGGCATCGATCCGGGTGCTGCCTTGCACCTGCGCCGTGCCGCCGGCAGGGACGCTGATGGGCTGCGCGGGAATGCGCGCGACCGCTTCGCCACTGGGCCGGTCGCTTGCATCGTCGAGCAGATAAATCGCTGTGCGCACCTGCGCCTGGGTTGCGCTGCGGGCGGCGTTGTCCAAGGTGACGGTCAGCTGCACCTGCGCCGCATCGGCCGAGACGTACGGCGTGGTCAGCTGCGTGCCCCAGTGCGCGATATGCAACGGCGCCGCTTTGGTCAGCCACACGTTGCGATACAGCCCACCGCCTGGATACCAACGCGCCGACTCGGGCGGGTTATCCAGGCGAATGACCAGCTGATTGCGCTTGCCTGCAATCGCATACGGCGTCAGATCCACGCGCCAGGAGCTGTAACCGTACGGCCAGCCGCCGACAAGCTTGCCGTTGAGCCAGACCGTGGCGTAAGACATCGCACCATCGAGATCCAGAAACATCGCGCGGCCGCGATCGCTGGCCGGGATGTCCAGGCTCTTGCGATACCAGCCGATGCCCCAGCTCGGCAACCGACCCATGCCACCGTAAGGCCCATCTGCCAGGAACGGCCCGGCAATGGCCCAGTCATGCGGCAGGTCCACGGTTTCCCATGCGCTGTCTTCGAAGTGCGGCTGCACATACGCCACCGTGCTGCCCGGATTGCCTGGAGGGCGTATGTGCCGTTGGGCCGGGTCTGCGATCAAACCGTTGGCGGTGGGCAGGATCCACGGCTTGAGCACGCGCACGGCGGGCGCATCGATGAGCTGCGCTTGTTCCGGCTGCGCATCGGCCACCTTGCCATCGCTGCTGCGCACCACCTGCGGGCGCACATCGTAGTCCAGGATTTCCTGGTTTGCGGACGGGTCGCCACGATGAAAGCGCCACTGCGCATCCAGCGAAATACGTTCGCGCGAGGCGTCGCTGGCAGCGTGCGGTGCTGCGATGATGGGCCATGCACTGCAGAGCCAGAAAAGCCCTGTGCAGGCACGTGCTGCATAACCTGCGCGCAGCGCTCGTGTGACGTTGTGCTTGGCGTGTACACGCATCAGTTCACCGATCCTGCCGCTGCGCAGGATGCAGTGGCGCCGCGTGCGCACGCCTCGGCACTGCCGCCCTCCGTTTACGCCACCTCACAAGTTGTACGCTTGCTTGGGTAGGCGGTAGGCCAGGTCGATTGCCACCTCGGTTGCCTCGTCCTCTTCCAGCCGGTGCTCGGCAACGAGTTTGGCCAGGAAGGCGCTGTCCACGCGCCGCGCCACATCGTGCCGCGCGGGAATGGACAGGAATGCGCGGGTATCGTCGTTGAAGCCCACGGTGTTGTAGAAGCCGGCGCTGGCCAGGGTCTGCTCGCGAAAGCGCCACATGCCCTCCGGCGCATCATGGAACCACCACGCCGGGCCGAGCAGCAGGGAGGGGTAATGCCCGGCCAATGGCGCCAGCTCGCGGCTGTAGCTGGTTTCGTCCAGGGTGAACACGATCAGGCGCAGGCGCGGGTCGTTGCCATGCCGATCCAGCAGGGGCTTCAACGCATGCACGTAGTCGGTGCGCATCGGAATGTCGGCGCCCTTGTCGCGTCCGTACTGCCCGAACAGCTGCCGATTGTGATTGCGGAAGCAGCCCGGATGCAGCTGCATCACCAGGCCGTCGTCAAGGCTCATCGCCGCCATTTCGGTCAGCACCTGCGCGCGAAACAGTTCGGCCTGCTCCGGCGTGGCCGCACCGCGCACCACCGTATCGAACAGGCGCTGCGCTTCGGCTGGTGACAGATCGGCGGTCGCGGCGCTGGGGTGCCCGTGATCGGTCGAGGTGGCGCCATGCGCGGCAAAGAACGCACGCCGTTGCCGATGCGCACGCAGGTAGCCATCCCAGGTGAGCACGTCCTCACCGGTGAGCGCGCCGAACTGCTGCAGCGCGCCGGCAAACTGCTCGTGCTCCGGGTCCACGACCGGGTCAGGGCGATACGCCGTCACCACCCGTCCCTGCCAACCGCTGGCGGCAATGGCCGCATGGTGCTGCAGCCGATCCAGCGGCGATTCGGTGGTGGCGATCACCTCGATATTGAAGCGCTCGAACAGCGCACGCGGCAGGAATGCCGGCGTTCGCAGCGCGGCGGTGATGTGGTCGTAATAGTGATCGGCGGTGCCGGCATCGAGACGGATACGCAAATCGAAGACATCATGGAACACATGATTGAGCCATAGCGCCGACGGCGTGCCGCGCAACAACGTGTAGTGCTCGGCAAACACGCGCCATGCCGCACGCGGGTCGACTGCTGCGCGGGTTCCATCTGCGCGCGGGATGCCCAGGGCATCGAGGTCGATGCCCTGGCTGTACAACATGCGGAATACATAATGGTCCGGCACCAACAACAGTTCGGTGGCGTTGGCAAACGGTGCATTGGTGGCGAACCAGGCCGGGTCGGTGTGGCCATGCGGGCTGATGATCGGCAGCGTTGCAACCTGTGCGTACAGGCGGCGGGCGATCGCGCGCGTGCCGGGATCGGCCGGCAGCAAACGATCGGGATGCAAGGACAACACGGAAGAACGCATGATCGATATCAGCCCTATGGACAATGAGAAGGAAGCCCGGTCAGGGCCTGCTGGCAACGTAGCTGCGTAGCCAGGTCAAGGCCGGGCGTTCGCTGCCGTCGTAATTGATCAGATACGCACCTTCATTTTCACGCCATAGACCGTGACGGAAACCCCACACGTTCACGCCACGCACGGCCGGATGCTCCCAGAACATCGGGAAGAAACGCTGCCAGGCTGCCAACTGCTGAGCGTCGGTACGCCCATCCAGGTCGAACTCGGTGATGTAGATCGGCAGTCCGGTGGACGCCAACAGGTCGAGGTTGGCGCGCTGCACCGAAACTGAGGGGCCGTTGCTCGACAGGTGCCCCTGGATGCCGATCGCATCGATCAGGTGTTCTTGCTGCAGCAGCTGGATGGTGTGCAGATACTGCCTGGCTTGGTCGTTGTACTCGGTGACGTTGTAGTCGTTGATCATCAACTTGGTATGGGGGAAATACTTGCGTGCCAGGCGGAATGCCTCAAGCACCCAGTCCACGCCGGTCACCCCGGTGCCGCCCAGTGCCCGCAGATAGTTGCCCGTATCGCTGCGGCGATTGTCCGGCTGGTTGTGACCCGGCAGCGTCTCGTTGGCCACCTGCATCAAGTCGATGTCGGGGTAGCGCTGCGCAATCGCGGCAAACCAGTGCTCGATCGCCGCAAGCTGCTCGTTTGGCGGCAGGTTGCGCACCCATGTCGGCTGCTGGGCACCCCAGAGCCCGACATGGAACTGGAATTGCATGTGGTTGCGCTTGGCCAACTGGTAAGCCTCGTCGAGCGGGCCCCAGTTCATCTGGCCGCGCACGGGCTCGACGCTGCCCCATTTGCCCGCATTTTCGGGCACGTCGGCGTTCCAGTAGTTGGTGAAGCCCTGCGCTTGCTGTGGGCTGTAGGCGCTGCCCAGGACGCGCTGCTTGCCGGCAGCGATGGGCCCGGCAACAGCGGACGCATACGCGCCCAGCAACAGCACAAGCGTGAGCGGATAACGGAGTTTCAACATGTTGGCATCCTCGATAAGTGAGCAAGGCAGCTACGGAAAGGAGCAGGTGCGCTGACGTGCGTCGGATCGACGCCAAGTGCGCAGACACCTGGAACCGCGTCTAGGCCGGTTGCTCCACTCGCGCCGGCTGCGTCGTGACACCAGGCGGTGCACCACCGCCAGCGCCAGAATGTAGGCCGCACCCACCGTAAAAAAATTTCGAAATGTAGCCGCCGATGGCCTGCAAAACGAAACCAATGAACGGTGTGATCAGGATGGCGCCGAGGCTGTCCATTCTTGCGACTGCAGGACAAGCAAGCAGGTCAGCAAGCAGCGTAAAAGGACATGCCGACCCGCCTTGGTGTGCGGCAGTGGTCAGCGCGGTCAGCGCGGCTATTTGCCACACGGCGCATGCAGCCAACACGATGACGTGCGCGCATCGGCATAAGGTCAGGACACCAGACAAAGGTCTGTGAGCGCGGCGCGCATCAATAATTGTCATGGCGCAGGTGCACCGGGATGGGCTGCAACGTAGTCGCGCAGCCACGCCAGCGCCGGACGTTCGGTGCGGTGGGCGCGGATCAGGTAGGCAGCTTCCTTGTCGCGCCACAACCCGGGCCGAAAGCCCCACAGGGTGATGCCATGCACTGCCGGGTGGTCCCAGAACACCGGAAACACCCGCTTGTAGTCGGCCAGTTGCTGCGCATCGGTCGGCCCGTCCAGATCGAACTCGGTGACGTAGATCGGTAGGCCCGTGGCAGCCAACGCATCCAGATTGTCGCGATGCACCGACATCGCCACCTCCGGCATGGTCTCGAAGGCATGCTCCTGCACCCCGATCGCATCGACCAGGTTCTCACGCTGCAGCAGCCGCACGATCTGCAAATACTTCTGCGTGGCCTGCGCGCTATTGGTGATGCTGTAGTCGTTGATCATCAACTTGGTGTTGGGAAAATGCTGGCGCGCAAGCCGAAACGATTGCAGTACCCATTCCCAGCCGCTGTCGCCGTTACCCCCCAGCGCCTGCAGATAATTGCCGCCGCCGATATCGGCCTTGCTGGGCGGGTCGTTGAGTGGCTCGTTCACCACCTCCAGCAGCGCGATATCCGGGTAGCGCTGCGCGACGGCGGCAAACCATTGCTCGATCTCGCGGCGCTGCTCGGCCGGCCGCAAGGTCTTGATCCATTCCGGCTGCTGGTTGCCCCACACCATGACATGCATCTGGAATGGCATCTGATTGGCCTGGGCAAACCGGTATGCCGCATCCAGCGTGCTCCAGTCCATCTGGTCGCGCACCGCCTCCACACTGCCCCATTTGCCGCCGTTTTCCGGGGTGAGCTTGTTCCAGTACTGCGCAAACCCCGGCGCCTGCTGCGCGCCGTACGCACTTCCAAGGAATTTGGACGCCGCCGCTGCCAGCGGTGCCGCGTGGGTTGGCGCGGCCATGCCGGCCACCATCAATAACCCCAGTGCTACTGCGCGCTTGTGCATAGGCTCACCTCAGGACGATGTCGGCGCTGGATCGGCAGGCAACTGCGCCGGCTCCAGCCGCGGCACCAGCGTGTGCACGACGGCCAAGGCCAGCAGATAGGCAGAGCCTGCCATCAGAAACACCGGCACATAGCTGCCGGTGGCTTGCAACAGAAAGCCGATGAAGGTGGCGATCAGCATGCCGCCCACCGCACCGGCAAAACCGCCGATGCCCACCACCGTGGCAACCGCGTGGCGCGGAAACATGTCCGAAGGCAGCGTAAACAGATTCGCCGACCAGCCCTGATGGGCGGCGGTGGCCAGCCCGATCAGCGCGACCGCCAGCCACAGGTTGTCGGCGCGTGCGGCAAAGACGATGGGCACGACGGAAATCGCGCAGATCAGCATCGCGGTCTTGCGTGCGCGGTTGACGCTCCAGCCACGTGCGATGAAACGCCCGGCCACCCAACCACCGGCAATGCTGCCGATGTCGGCCAGCACGAAGATCACGATCAAGGGCACGCCCAATTGCAGCAGACTCAGGCCATATTCGGCGTGCAGGAACTTCGGCAGCCAGAACAGGAAGAACCACCAGATCGGGTCGGTGATGAACTTGCCCAGCACAAACGCCCAGGCTTGCCGATGCCGAAGCACCTGTAGCCACGACAGCCGGCGCTGCACCGGCTCATGCGCATCGCTGCGGATGTGCGCCAGTTCTGCAGCAGACAACCGGGGTTGTTGCTCGGGCGGGTGATAGCTGAGCCACCACACCGCCAACCAGGTTGCACTGAGCACGCCGGTGAACAGGAATGCCGCCTGCCAGCCCCAGGCGGTGGCAATCAACGGCACCAACAATGGGGCAACAATGGCCCCGATATTGGAGCCGGAATTGAAGATGCCGGTGGCCAGCGCGCGCTCACGGCGCGGGAACCATTCGGCCACCGTCTTGAGCGCTGCAGGAAAATTGCCCGATTCGCCAAGGCCCAGGAAAAACCGCGCAATCGCAAACCCCACCACGCTGGTGGCCAAGGCATGCCCCATCGCCGCCAGGCTCCACAGGCCGATCGCCAGCGCATAGCCGAGCCGAGTGCCGAAGCGGTCGATCACCGCACCGCTGCACAGCAAGCCCAGCGCATACGCCGCCTGGAATGCGGTGACGATATAGCCGTACTGGATTTCGTTCCAACCGATCTGCGTCTGCAGGAACGGCGCCAGCACGCCCAGTACCTGGCGGTCCACATAGTTGATGGTGGTGGCGGCCAGCAGCAGGGCGCAGACCCGCCAACGCACCCGGCCGAGCCTTGCCGTTGCGGCCCCCGGGGCCGCGGCGGGCACCTCGCTCATGCGCGTGGCCTATGCGGGCGCGCCAGCGCGCCGGCTTCCTGCGCGGATTGGCCGATGTCCTGCAAGCGTGCACCCATCAGGTGCCGATCGGGTCCGTCGCTGCCGTGTTCTTCGGTTCGATTCATCGACCACTGCACCTGCACGAAGGTGGCCTTGTGCCACGGATGATAGCGCTACCATTACCACGGCATCGCGATAAATCCATCGCGCAGTGCAGCACTGCGCCTCCGTACGCAAGCGCGTCCGGCGCGACGGCGTGGGTTGGCCGGCGACCTGCCGGCGCGTGCACGCATCTATGCTGCCCTGCAGCGTGATGTTCCGAATTTGTTAGCGCTAACATCAAATGCACTGATCGTCCGTCTCCCCCATCGCACCATCGTCGCGCCGCGCAACGGCAGCGGCACTCCCTGCGCAGGGGCGATGCGTGGGACATCTGCTACCTGTTAGGGAAGGGATTACGGTGAAGAACAGCTACGCACGAACCGCGTTGTCCTGCGCGTTGGGATCCATCCTGCTGGGCATGTCCAGCACCGCCGCCTGGGCACAGTCCGCCGATGCCCAGAGCACGGCGCAAACCCCGCCAGCCACTGCCGGCAATAACGATGCGGTGACCCAGCTGGATACCGTCACCGTGTCCGGCTACCGACGCAGCATCCAGTTCTCCACCGACGCCAAGCGCGATTCGGTCGGCTTTGCCGACACGGTGTTTGCCGAAGACATCGGCAAGTTTCCGGACATGAATATCGCCGAGTCGCTCAACCGCATTCCCGGCGTGCAGCTGGCGCGCGACGTCAATGGCGAAGGTCTCAATATCGCCATCCGCGGCCTGGGCACCAGCTTCACCAAGACCACGCTCAACGGCGCCAGCATCGCTACCGCCTCGATCGGCCTGAATGCGCAGAACCAGAACCGCGAAGTCGATCTGAATCTGTTCCCCACCGAATTCTTCACCCAGCTCACGGTGAGCAAGACACCCACCGCGAGCATGCTCGAAGGCGGCGTTTCCGGTGTGGTGGACATGCGCAGCGCGCGCCCGTTCGACCGCCCCGGCGTGCACTTCACCTATCAGGCGCAGGCCGACTGGAACAGCACCAGCGAAAAAACTACCCCACGCGGCGCTTTCATGGGCAGCTGGACCAATGAAGCAGGCACCTTCGGTGCACTGTTCGGTGTGGCGTCGGTCCGCAGCAAACTCGGCGTGCGCGGTTTCGAGAGCGTGGGCTGGACCAACCCCGGCCTCACCTACACCCAGTGCGGTCTCGCGCCGCCGGCAGGAACGCCAGCCACCAACCAACCGGCGGCGTGCAACGTCAATGGCGGCGGCAACTGGCGCATTCCAGACACTGTGCCCGCCACTGCCGGCAGCGGCCTCACCATCGGCGAGACCATCGACGCCGCCTGGCTGCTGGCGCGCAACCCGGGCCTGAGCATCGACCAGATCAGCGACGCGCTGATCCCGCGTCTGGGCCGCAGCGTCTACATGAGTGGCGATCGCGACCGCGATGCATCGGTGATGTCGCTGGAATGGCGCCCTTCCGACAGCATGCATTTTTACCTGGACACGCTGTACTCCGAAGCCGAGCGCACCACCGAGCGGATCAGCATGAATCTGATCGGCCGCAACGGCAACATGATTCCGCTCGGCATGCAGCTGGATCAGAACAACGTGGTGACCAGCGCCACCTTCGCCAACGCGCAGTACTTTTTGGAAGCGCGCCCGTACCACGAAAACGTCAAGTTCTGGAGCGTCAATCCCGGTGCGGAACTGCTGTTTGGCGCCGAGCAGGACATCAAGCTCAATGTGCAGGCCAATGCCACCCGTAGCTGGCTCGCACGCGAATCGCCCAGCATCCTGGTCACCTCGCCGTTCACCACCGTGGACTACCGCAACGAAGGCGGCGACCGCCCCAGCATCACCAGCCCGCTCGATCTCAACGACCCCAACCTGGGCTGGGGCTGGACGGGTGGCCGGGTCAATATCCAGAACGAAAAGCGCCAGACCGAAACGCGCGGCGCGCGCGCTGATCTGCAGTTCGGCGAGGACAAGCGCAACGTCAAGATCGGCGCGTCCTACGACATGGCCGAGCGCACCATCCGTGGCTTCGACAACAGCATCGCCTGGGAACAGGTGGTGTGCCGCGGCAATGGCGGCAACGTGTGCAACGGCGGCGCCGGCTCGGCAATCCCGAACGCGGCCCTGGCCAGCTATCTGAAACCCGGCCCAGGCGGCTTCATCACGGCCGACTTCTCCCGCTTCCTGGCCGACACCAACTACTACGCGCTGCGCGATGCCGCACCGGAGAGCAACTCGGCCAACACCGGCGCTTCGACCGGCGGCATCCGCGAAAAAAATCTGGGCTTCTACATCGAGACCAATGCGGAAGCCGATGTCTGGAACCGCACCATGCGCTTCAACGCCGGCGTGCGCTATGTGACCACCGACCAGACCATTACCGGCCCGGTCACCATCAATGGCGTCCGCAGCGTGCAGGTGCTGGATTCGGATTACAAGGAAACCCTGCCCTCGTTCAACGTGGCATGGGACGTGGCCGACAAGGTGGTCATGCGCCTGTCCAGCTCGCGCACGCTGACCCGCCCCGATCCCAGCGCGATGCTGCCCAACACCAACTTCAGCGACCCTTCCGCGCAGACCGCCACGCAGGGCAATCCGAACCTCAAGCCGTATCTGTCGACCAATGTGGATTTCGGCGGCGAGTGGTACACCGGCGGCGAAGGCTATGTGGGCCTGACCCTGTTCAACAAGCGCATCACCGGCTTCACCGTCAACGGCATCCGCCGCATTCCGTTCAACGACCTGGGCGTGAACTACGACACGCTATTGCCGATCCAGCAGGCCGGCCTGGCCCAGCGCGGCGGCCCCAATGCGGCCACCGTGGATGTGCAGACGCAGGTCAATGCCGATGGTGTGCTCAATATCCGCGGCACCGAGGCCATCTGGGTGCAGCCGCTGGACAAGCTGTTCGACGGCCTGGGCTTCAGCCTCAACTACACCCACGTCAACCAGCAGTCCGAAGGCGAAGGCGTGCCGGCGGTGGCCGTCGGTGTCGCACCCAACCTCTGGAACGGCACCGTCTACTGGGAAAAGGACGCAGCCTCGATCCGCCTGTCCTACACCTGGAACGACGACATGGTGATCTCCGGCGCAAACCAGAACGGCATTCCGTATGCGCGCCTCAACGCCGACGCGCGCGGCCAGCTCGATATGTCGGCGAGCTACGCACTGGATTGGCTGCCGTCCAAGCCGCAGATCACGCTCAACGTCACCAATATCACCAACGAGCCGTTGCGCACGACCTTCGCTTGGCCCAACGCCACCTACGACCTGTATGAGCCCGGGCGCACCGTCATGCTCGGCATCCGCGGTACCTTTTGAGTGTTGTCGTCATCGGTCGCCGTTCCTCCCAGCGGCGACCGATGGCGCAATGCGCGCCGCGGCGTTTTCCGCAGCATTCTTCGAGTCCGCCCCACCTCATGAACGATCGGTCACAGCAGCTCTCCTTGCGCGAAAAGATCGGCTACAGCCTGGGCGACCTGGCCGCCAATCTGATCTTCCAGACACTGGTCACTTTCCTGGCGTTCTTCTACACCGATGTGTTCCGCATACCTGCCAGCGTGGCAGCGACGCTGATCTTTGTGGTCGGCATGTTGGGCGCGTTCGTGTTTACGCCGGTCATCGGTATTTTGGCCGATCGCACGCGCACCCGCTGGGGCAAGTTCCGCCCGTGGATTCTGTGGACCGCACTGCCTTTCGGGGCGTTGTCGCTGGCCGCCTTCAATACGCCCACGCTCGGCGAGCAGGGCAAGATCGCCTACGCCTTTGCCACCTACACCTTGCTGATGCTGGTGTACGTCGCCAACAACCTGCCGTACTCGGCCTTGAGCGGCGTGCTCACTGGCAGCATGGAGCAGCGCAACAGCTTGTCGGCGTATCGCTTTCTGGCGGTGACCTTTGCGCAGTTCATCATCCAGGTGCTGTTGCTGCCGTTGGTCTTGATTCTGGGCAATGGCGACAAGGCGCAGGGCTTTCGCAACACCATGGCGCTGTTCGCGGCGATCGGCACGCTGTGCTTTCTGATCACCTTCTTCACCACGCGCGAGCGGGTGCTGCCGATCAGCGAACAACGCAACAGCGTGCGCCAGGACCTGACCGATCTGGTCCGCAACAAGCCCTGGCTGGTGATGCTGGCGCTCACCATCCTGGTCTTCATCAATCTGGCGATGAAGGGCGGGATGTACATCTACTACTTCAAGTACTACCTCGACGCGAATGCGTTGACGCAGTTTCTCGACCACGCCGGGTTCAACCGCTTCATCGCCGGCATCAACAGCGTCCTGACTGGCGCCGGCATGAGCGCGTTGCAGTGGCCACAGGACGCACCGACTTCCGCATTTAGCGTGTTCAGCGCCGGCGGCATCCTGGCGATGATCGTAGGCATCGGTTTTTCCAAACGCCTGGCCGACCGCTTTGGCAAGCGCAATGTCTTCGGCGGCGCGCTGCTGATCTCCACGCTGTTCCTGCTGGCGTTCTATCTGTACCCACCGAATGCGATCGGCTGGGTGCTCGCTTCCTACGTCCTGCACGGGTATTTCTACGGCATCACCATCCCGTTGCTGTGGGCCATGATCGCCGATGTGGCCGATTACTCGGAGTGGAAGAACCACCGCCGCGCCACCGCCATCATCTTCTCGGCGATGTTGTGCGGCTTGAAGATCGGACTGAGCGTAGGCGGCGCACTGGTCGCCGGCATCCTGGCGTTTTATGGCTATGACGCAGCACTGCCGCAGCAAGGCGCGGCCGTCACCAACGGCATCCGCCTGTCCATCAGCGTGTACGCCTCGCTTCCGTTCCTGCTCGGCACTGCATTGCTGGCGCTGTACGAAATCGACAAGGCGCTGGAAACCCGCATCGAGCACGAACTGGGCATGCGCCGACAGGCCGCCCCGTTCGCCACTGTCTGACCTCCCCTCCCACTTCATGCACAGGTACGCGCATGTCCGATGAACTGCAAGCCGCTAATCTGCAGGCGCTGGCGCGCACCGCCATTTCCGCACCGCTGGTCACCCACCTCTACACCGCCGACCCGTCCGCACATGTATTCGACGGTGCGCTGTATATCTATCCCTCGCACGACCTCGATGCCGGCGTGGCCTTCAGCGACGACGGCTCGCATTTCGACATGGCCGACTACCACGTGTTGCGCATGGCGCATCCAGGTGCGGCGGTGGAAGACCTCGGGCAAGTGCTGCATGTGCGCGATGTGCCCTGGGCGCAGCGGCAGATGTGGGCACCGGATGCGGCACAACGCAACGGCAAGACTTATCTGTACTTCCCCGCAAAACGCGCCGACGGCATATTCCAGATCGGCGTGGCGGTGGGCGATCGCCCCGAAGGCCCGTTCGTCGCCGAGCCGCAGCCCATCGCCGGAACCTACTCGATTGACCCGGCCGTACTCGCCGCCGACGACGGCGCGCATTACCTGTACTTCGGCGGCATCTGGGGCGGCCAGCTGCAGCACTACCGCGATAATGTCTACGCGCAGACGCATCAGGAACCGGTGGGCGAGGCACCCGCACTTGGCCCGCGCGTGGCGCGCCTGCACGCGCACATGACCGAACTGGCCGAACCCAGCCGCGAAGTCGTCATCCTCGACGAACACGGCGCCCCGCTGCGCGCAGACGACCACGCCCGCCGCTTCTTCGAAGGTCCCTGGGTCCACCAACATGCAGGTCGGTACTACCTGTCGTATTCCACCGGCGACACCCACCAGATTTGCTACGCCACCAGCGACTCACCCTACGGCCCGTTCAACTACCAGGGCGTGCTGCTCGCACCGGTGGTCGGCTGGACCACGCATCACTCCATCTGCTTGTTCCAGGAGCAGTGGTATCTGTTCTATCACGACAGCGTGCTTTCGGGCGGCCAGACGCATCTGCGCAGCATCAAGATGGCACCGCTGGAACATGCTGCAGATGGAACGATCGCGACGATTTACCCGTATGGGGAAGACGCGGTATCGCCTTGGTGAGTGCCGTTGGGAAACCGCCCGCCGACATCCCTCGAGTCAGTGATCGCTGGGCAGCTGACGGTGGAAGAAACGTCCTTTCAGCTCGATGCTTCAGCGCACCTTGTCGTCATCACGGCGGCTGAGGGTTGAACAATACTCACGGCATAAATTGGGCGTTTCCGGCGTTTGAGTGGCTCTTTATTTGGCTCTTGAACGCAGATGACTCGGCAAACGGCACCGACGTGTCGCACGCACTAAGGCCAGTCTTGCCCCCAGGCCGGAGCTACATCGCATGGGCTCGCATCCAGACGCAGTGCACCTACGTATTGCTGAGACGTGCCCTCTTAGGTAGAAGTGCCATGCGACGTAGTTCGATGCTGTTGTTACTCACGCTCGCGGTCCACGGCAGTGCTGGCGCAAGCGATTCACGCGCTGCCCTGCCCCGCGCAGACACCGTTGATGTGCCGCGCTTCATGGGCGACTGGTATGTGATTGCGCATATTCCGACCCGGCCCGAGCGCAGCGCCTACGACGCGGTGGAGAGCTACGCGCTGCGACCGGATGGTCGCATCCAGACCACCTTCACCTTTCGCAAGGGCAGCTTCCAGGCGCCGCTCAAATCGATGCATCCGATCGGCCAGGTGGCGAAGGAAGGCAATGGCGCGCTCTGGCGCATGCAGTTCTTCTGGCCGTTCAAGGCCGAGTACGTGATCGCCTGGCGGGACGCAGCCTATACGCAGACCATCGTGGCGCGCAGCAAGCGCGACTACGTCTGGTACATGGCGCGCACCCCGCAGGTCTCCGATGCCGACTATCAGCAAGCGGTCGAGCGTATCGCGGCGATGGGCTACGACGTGACGCAGCTGCGACGTGTGCCGCAGTCAGCGCGCTGATGCGAAAGCGCTGATAGGAGGATCTGCACGCCGTGCAGTCCTCGAACTGGCCGAGCGCTCAGGCGTCCTTCGCGTCCCCGAAGAATTCCCATCCATCGTTCAAGCCGTCCAAGGGCTTGGCCTCGGCTGCCAGGTCTTCCTCGAACGCCGAAATCGCCTTGTACGACGGCACCATGGTCGGATACACCGTCACATCCATGGGAAACGCCGTATTTTCCGGGTAATGACAGCAGCGGACTTTCTGCTCGAAGCGAAGCATCTTCACCGAGAACTCCAGCGCCGATTCCTTGCTGGGGAAGACCACCGAAAAAGCGATTTCCCGCGGCTTTGAAAGGTCGACACCTTGCTGTGCGATATGCCAGAGCGTGTCGCCGTTATCGTCTTTGGGATACAGAATCAGATCTCGCTGCATGACACTCTCATCAGGACGCTCTCATCAGGTGTTGGTCGGGAAGGCCAGTGACGCCAGGATCTTTGCCCTTGGGCGAGAAAGCCAGCGTCGATGGTATCCAAAAGGCAGCACGGCGATGCGTCCGTGCCCGGCGCACTGCTAACCGAGTCATCGCAGTCAATAGAGGCTTGCCCGGGACGCGCGATCGCGCAACAAGGGCCTTGCACGGCGCCGCTAGTGCTCGACTGGCAGCGCTCCCTCTTGCCGACCGCTCGGGTCGGCAACGCGTCGCAAGAAGTCATCCAGCATCAGCGTGCGACATTGCGCGAGCGGCATGCCATCGCGCTGTGCGTACATCCGCGAAGCATGCTCGAACAGATCCGCAAGCAGTTCGCCGAAGTCCTCTGCACCGCCACCCAGATCGCGATTGATGCTCACGTGCAGCTGTTCATTCGCGGCCCATAGACGCAGCAGTTCGAAGGCCTCCGGATCGGCCAGTGCGTCGGGCGGGATAATCAATTCACCATCGTGCATGTCTTCCCTCGTCGGGGTCGCACGTTCAATGAACCCGCGCGGTGTCGTCGATGCCTTGCATTCGCCAGCGCGCACGCACGCGACATCAGTGATCAGTGATCAGCAACCGTGGGGCGATGACAGGTGCCGGCTCACGCCGGCGCCTGCTGCTCCGCTGAGTGCCTCACGGCACCCAGATCAAATTCATCACCTGCGGATCGGCGGTCACCTTGACCAGCTTGCCGCTGGGGCCGAACTGCACCTGGTACTCGGAGAAGCTGTCGCGCCAGTAGCGCCACAGCGAGGCGTCCAGGTTGGGGTTTTCGCTGCTGATCGGGTAGCCGACCGCCATCAGCACCTGTTCGCGGGTCATGCCGCCGGTGAGCTTGCCATCGTTGATCGCCTGGCGAATCTTGGGCGGGAAGGTAGCGAGCTTGAGCTTGGGGTCGGTGGTGACGACATACCGGGCGGCAAAGGCGGTGTTGTCCAGGTCGCGGCTGTAATCGTTGCCGATGGACTGCTTTTCGCCGGCGATCTTGAGGTTGACGCGGTTGCGGCCGAAGCCGGTGACGCTGACCGGGGTGCCGACCGGGAGCATGCGCTTGCCGTCTTCGGCGTAGTTGTTGTCGCTGATCCAGCTGCCGTCGGTGCGCAGGTTGCAGCACAGAAAGCCGTCGTACTTGGCGACATCGGCGGCGCTGGCCAGGTTGGCGGCGGCGAACAGGCCCAGGGCCAGCAGGGAAGGATGCAGACGCATCGAAAGACTCCTTTCTCGACGGCCGTAGCCGCGCGGCAATGATGGACGGGGCGCGCCGCCGTTTCCCCGCGGCGCGCGGGCATTGTCGCAGCCCCGGGCCGCTTGGCAAGCGTGGGTGACGCGCGCAGCCCGGGGTTGTGTATGCTCGGGGGGTGGAAACCCTGTCAACCGCCGAGATCGTCGAACAGATCGCCGAGTTGCGACGCGCCCACCGCGCGTTGGACGAGGAGATCCAGCGCGTGCCCGCGAACCTGGACGACGAGCTGCAGATGAAGCGCTTGAAGAAGCGCAAGCTGCACATCAAGGACTGCATCACGCGGCTGGAGATGGAGTTGGTGCCCGACGAGCCGGCGTGATGGCTGGTTGGCGGTAGCTTGCGTCAGCTGCAGAAACGGTCCCTCAACCAGAGCCCGTGCTTGCGACGCGGGCACCCGAAGGCACGAGCGCCAGGGGCGCACCAGCCATGCGTTCTCGCCCCGACGTGAGGAAAGGCTTTGATCTGTGCTGGTGGGATGACGCTCTGTAAAGCGCTGGTTCGCGGCTTCCTTATTTCGCCGAAGCAGGCTCTAGCGCTTCGCGTCGAGACATTCCTTCTCGTACCTGGAGAAGCTCACTGCATCGCAGCCGGAACTGCACGTCTCCTGCATCGAACCGGCTAAACCCATCGCGCCGATAAGCTCCCTTCTCCCACCGGGAGAAGGTGCCCCGAAGGGGCGGATGAGGGTACGAGTGCTGAACGTTGTCAACGGCCAAGTCGCTCTACTCTGATTGCGCAGCGCTAACTGCGAACGACCGCTGGCTGCAACGGATCAACACACACATCGGCCACACGACACATACGACCGCGCGGCGCACGTAAGATCAGTGCTCGCTAGGAGCCGCTCTGAGAGTTCCAGCCGCGCAAGCGACACTGCCATCCAGCCAGCGCGGGCGACCTGCCACTCCGTCCCCGCGCTGGCGCTGTTTCGATCGGCGCGCGCCCCGCTCAACCGGCGCGCAGCAGGACCTTGCCACCTCGCCCCGGTTCGGCACTGGCCGCTGCCGCCTTGGCCGCGTCTTCCAGATCGAACACCGCTTCCACCGGCAGCGCCAGGTTGCCGTCGAGCGCGGCCTTCAACAGCTCGCCGATCATGCGGCGCTTGTCCTCGGACTTGGTGGCGGCCATGACCTTGCTGCCCCAGAAGCCGCGCACGGTGGCCTGCTTGAAGATCACATCGCCGCTGGCAATCTCCAGCGGTTCGCCGGTCATCGAGCCGAACGAGATCAACTCGCCGCCCTCGGCAAGCAGCCCCATCAGCTCGCCTGCCGCCTTGCCGGCCACCGAGTCGATCGCGCGCACGATCGGTGCATCGCCGGCCAGCGCGCGCACGCGGTCTTGCCAACCGTCCTGCGCGGTCGACACCGCATTCCCGATCCCCAGTGCCTTGAGTTCGTCCACGCCGGCATCGCGACGCACCAGATTGATCACGTTGATGCCGCGTGCCGCAGCCAGCATGGCCACGGTCTTGCCGACCGCGCCGTTGGCGGTGTTCTGCACAATCCAGTCGCCTTTGTCGACATTCAGGAACTCGATCAGCATCAACGCGCTCAGCGGCATGGCGATGAGCTGGCAGCCGCGGTCGTCATCCAGTGCGTCGGGCAGCGGGACCACGCCGGTCGCGTCGGCCAGAAAGTAGTCGGCCCAGCTCTCGTGCACGCCGGCGGCGACGACACGCTGGCCGACCTGCAGGCCCTGGACGCCTTCGCCCAGCGCATCGATCACACCAGACCCTTCGCTGCCGCCGATCGCCGGCAGCGTGGGCTTGTAGCCGTAGTTGCCGCGCACCGTCCACAGGTCATGGTTGTGGATGGGCGAACGCCGCATCGCGATGCGGACCTGGCCCTTGCCGGGTTGCGGTGTGGGCCGTTCGCCGAGTTCGAGCACCTTGGCCGGGTCGCCGAACTGGGTGTGGATGGCTGCGCGCATGCAAGTCTCCTGTCGGCGGCGCCCGTGATGCAGCGCAGCCGATCACAGTGAAAGGTGCTGCGATGCTAACGGGAACGCTGCAAGCGCCCGATGAAGCGAACGGAACCGCTGTGTGAAAGGCGGCCGGCACCTCGCCCACCGCCACCTCGCCACGCACCCGACGCGCCCTGCAAGACGTGAAGGCATTCGCCAACGGCCTGGAGCATCCAACAAAACGACTGTGCAGCCGCCAGGCGGGCGCGGCCGGTGCCCGGTATCGGCATGTACCACGCGTACGCTCCGGTTCGTGCCCGCCGTCCACCCACCTGACGACTGCTCGCTACGTCTTGTCAGTCGCTCTTACTGCGGCGGCACAGCCACGTCCGGCTTGGCCGCTGCCGGGCTGACGCGTTCGATGGTATGGCGCAGTTCGCGGCCGAGAATGAACTTGGCGTCCTTGGCCCAGGCATCCAGGCGCTCGTCGAACATCAGCTTGCTGTTGTCGTCCGGCCACACCAGGCGCAACTCGCGCAATTTCTGGATGAAGCCGCGGAACAGGGTCTTGTCGAAGAACTCCGGCGCGGCCGGTGCGTACAGCAGGCTCAGACGCTGCGCGGCCTGCTGGCACAGGCTTTCCAGTTCGCCGGCACCGAGCACGCCGGGGCCGTTCTTCACCAGCACCGAAATGGCGATGTAATAGCGCTCGAACGCTTGCTGCAGCGAATGGCCGATCGCGCGCAGGCGGAACACTTCGTCGGTCTGCCCGGTGTTGCGGGTCAGGATGCCGCCGTCGTCGTCGGTGACGTTGAGCAGCAGGCCTTCGCGCACGAACATGTCGATGGTCTGTTCGATGCGTTCGGCAAAGCGGTCCTCGCTCCACGGCAGGAACAACTCGGCCTGCAGGAACGGATACACCGTGCGGCCCAGGCGCAACAGACCGGCGCGGCTCATGCGGCGGTTGTTCTGGAAGCAGCACGCCACCCACGAAGAAGCGGTGAACAGGTGCAGCACGTTGTTGCGGAAGTAGCTCAGCAGCACCGCGGTATCGCCGCTGACGCTGAGCACATCGCCCAGCGGGTGCGACACGCGCGTGAGCACGTTGATCTCTTCGGCGTGGGTGATGATGCGCGCCGGCGTATGCGGGGTGACGGTGACGCGGTCCGAGTACGGCATCTCGGCCAGCAGCTTCTTGCACAACTCGATCTGCGCGATCAGGTCGGCCTCGCCCATCGCGTGCTTGGGCGTGGACAGCAGGGCCAGCGCCAGCAGGTTGATCGGATTGACGTCGGCGGCGCAATTGATGCGGGTCTGGATCTGCGTAGACAGCATGTCCACCGCGGGCGCCAGCCAGGTGGGTTTTTCGTCTTCCGGCAGCGGCTGGCCGTCCCAATCGGGCGCGTGCCTGGCCAGCACGTCGTTGAGCGCGATCGGCTCGCCGAAGTTCACCACCACCTGGCCGTAGTTCTGCTTGAGCACCTTGGGGATGGACCACAGCAGGCCCCAGATGGATTCCTTTTCCTTCGGCCGGCCGGTGAGTTCGTCCAGGTAGCTGTTGCCTTCCATCAACTTTTCGTAGCCGATGTACACCGGCTGGAACAGCACCGGCTTGCGCGGCTGGCGCAGGTACGCGCGCAGCGTCATCGCGATCATGCCGCCCTTGGGCTGCAGCAGACGCCCGGTGCGCGAGCGCCCGCCTTCGACGAAATATTCGATGGAATAGCCGCCAGCCACCAATTGGGCGACGTATTCGCTGAGCACGGCCGAATACAGCGCATTGCCCTTGATCGAGCGGCGGATGAAGAACGCGCCGCCCTTGCGCAGCAGCGTGCCGACCACCGGCAGGTTGAGGTTGATGCCGGCCACGATGTGCGGCGGCACGATGCCGCGTTCGTACAGCAGGTAGCTCAGCAACAGGTAGTCCATGTGGCTGCGGTGGCTGGGCACGTACACCACTTCATGCCCGGGCGCGGCCTGTTTGAGCTTGTCCAGGTGATGCACCAGCACGCCGGCGTAGATGCGGTTCCACACGTGGGTCAGCAGGAAGCTGGCCGAGCGCACCACCGGGCTGGAATAGTCGGCGGCGATTTCCCACGCATAGGCATGCGCCTTGCGCCAGGCATCGACCGGCTTGGAATTGTCGCGCTTGGCCTGGATGGCGATGGCTTCGCGTACCGACTCGGCGGCCAGCACCTGGTCCACCAGCAAACGGCGGGTAGACAAGTCCGGGCCGATCACCGCTTCGCGGATGCGCCGGAAGTGCGTGCGCAACACGCGCTGCAACTTGCGCAGGGTGCGCTCGGGCGGCAGCCCCTCGGCCATGGTCTGGCGCAACGAAATCGGCGGGGCGAAGCGCACGATGGTGGTGCGGCCGTTGAGCAAGACCGACAGCAGGCGGCGGAAGCGGCCGACCAGCGCCCAGTTTTCCGAGAACAGCACGGCGAACCAGCCGCTCTGCTTGTCCGGCGCGCGGCCGACGAAGATCGATACCGGCACCAGATGCACGTCCAGGTCGGCGCGCACGCGGTGCGCCTGCAGCAACTTGGCCAGCGAATCGGAGTGGGTCTTGCCGCCGCGCTGCTCGGGAATCAACGAATTGCTGCTGCTGCGCCGTGAGAGCGCCAGGTAGGCCCGCTTGCGCTCAAGCGGGTCGCCCGGCAACGGCACCAGCGGCGACGGCAGGCCGACTTCGCGACAGGCCTTGTCCAAAATCAGCGCATTGGACATGCCGTAGTCTTCCAGCACGTACACCACCGGGCGGCCGTCGTCGTAGCGACCGGGCTGGTCCGGCTCGATGGTCAGGCTCAGCCAGGGGTCGGCCAGGCGGCCGAGCAGGCGCGCCCACCACGGGCGCTTGGCGCTGCGCGCAGCGGCAACGCCGGGGGCGATCGATGGCGCAACCGCCGGCGGCACCGGCTCGGCGAGCGGCAAGGCCGCCGTCGTGGCGCCGGTGTCGGCTGCGGCAGTGCTGGGCGGGCTGGGCTGGCCGTCCGGGAACGGCAGGGGATTCTGTTCTGGCATCACGGTCATTATCGCCCAGCCGGGCGTTGCCCGGTGTCGGCAGCCTTCGCCGGCGCGACCGCTGCGGTGTCGGGCACTGCAGTGGCGCTGGGTAAGGGCGCGGCCTGGGCATCGAGCAGCGCCTGCACTTCGTTCTGGGTCTGCAGCTGGTACCAGTGGCCCTCGCGCTTGATCAGCGCGACGTTCAGATCGATATCGTGGGCGGCCAGCGGATAGCGCAGCCGTACCTGGGCGGTGTCGGCATCCTGCTTGATCAAGCCGGTCCGCAGCGCGTCCAGGCTGCCGTCGATCGACAGGTCGTAGCGCTCGAGCACCTTCTTGCAGGTTTCCCAGAACGGCCCGAGCCGGCGCAGGCTTTCTTCCATGCCCAGCCGCTGCAGGTCGGCATCGGAGGTGATGCCGGTGGCACGGGCGGCGGTCACCAGGTCGGCGATGCTGGCCTTGGCGCGGGGGCGATCGGCCAGCGGCGCAGTGGCGGCCCACGCGCTCAAGGCGTCGACCAACTGCACGTAATGGGCGCGCTGCTCGGGCTGGTAGTCGTTGCGGCTACGCAGGTATTGCACGCCGAACTGGCCCAGCGATTGCGCCGCCTGCGCGATGCCCTGGGCCTGGCCGGCCAGCTGCGCATCGAAGGCCTGCTGCAGGCGGCGTTCGGCATCGGGCGCCGACAACGACCCGAGCAGCGCGCCGACTTCATTGGGCAGCGGCAGTTCGGTCAGCGGCCAACGGCTGACACCGCTGCGCCACGCCGCCTCCAGCTGGGTGTATTGCGCAGGCGTCACCCGGATACGCGCATACGCCACCAGATCATTGCGCCGCAACGGCAGGGTCATCGCCTGCATCGCCGCGGCCGGCTCGGCCTTGGCGCCGGGCAGTGCGGGCGCGGTCTGGTTGCGCTGGCAGCCGCTCACGCACAGCGCGGCCAGCAGCAGCCACGCGGCGAAGTGGAACCGCCCTGCACGGACGGTAGGTAGCGACATGCGCACGATGTTCCCCCCTGATCGATCGGCGCATCTTGCTGTCTGGAGGCATTGGCGGCAAGGCGGGCGCAAACCGTGCGCCACGGTATGGTAGGTAGATGTTACGTCTTCGTAGTTCCTGGCACGTTGTCGACCAGTGTCCGACATTGGCTGCTGATGTCTTATTCGGACAAACTTGTCCAGCGATCGGGCTTCAGCCCTTGCGCCACTTGCGTTTGGCCCAATGCTGCGGCGCATCATGTAAGCGCTTGCAGTTCCTGCTAGCGTGCGCTGCATCTCGCTTGGGGGTCTCCATCAGATGGGGCTGATGTCATTCATGTGCCTGTGTGACACGGGCGCTCGGTGCCAGCAGGCCGTGCGCCTCACCCTGGCGCGCGGTGCCACGCGCGTTGACCTGGAGAACGCCACAGCATGAGTCGGCCACGGTCCGAAGGCGGCAGCGTCACCATCAAGGACGTCGCGCGCGAAGCGCAGGTGTCGGTGGCGACGGTCTCGCGCACCATGAACGGGCATCAGCACGTGGCCGAGTCGGTACGCGAGCGGGTCTTGCAGGTGGCGCGTGCGCTCAATTACATCCCGCACCACGCCGCGCGCAGCCTGAGCAGCCGGCGCACCCACACCATCGGGGTGGTACTGCCGGACCTGCATGGCGAGTTCTTTTCCGAATTGATCCGCGGCATCGACCAGGTGGCGCGCGAGCAGGGCTATCACCTGCTGGTGTCCAGCTCGCACGGCGACCCGCAGGCGCAGCGCCGAGCACTGGAGCGCCTGCCCGGGCGCGTGGACGGCGTGGTGGTGATGTCGCCGTCGCTGGGCGATTCGGGCGTGCATGAAGACGCGCTGCCCGGTGGCCTGCCGGCGGTGCTTCTCAACTGCGCCGGCAGCGCCAGCCAGCGCCCGGTGCTCAATGTGGACAACTACGGCGGCGCGCGGGTCATGACCCGGCATCTGCGCGATAGCGGCCACCGCCGCATCGCCTTCATCGCCGGGCCGGACGACAACTTCGATGCGCATGAGCGCCTGCGCGGGTATCGCGACGAACTGGCGCTGGACCCGGCCGCGCAGCCCTGGATCTTGCCCGGCAATTTCGACGAAGAATCCGGTTACCGCGCCGGCCAGGCGCTGGCCCGGGACACGCGGCCCGACGCCGTGTTCGCCGCCAACGACATGATGGCCTTGGGCTGCCTGTTCGCGCTCGGCCACGCCGGGCTCAAGGTGCCGCACGACATTGCGCTGGCCGGATTCGACGATGTGCCGATGGCGCGCTACGTGCTGCCTGCGCTGACCACGATGCGGGTGGATATCGCCGGCCTGGGGGGGCGCGCGTTGCAGTTGTTGCTGGGCCAGCAGTTGGTCGATGCGCCTGCACCGCCTGCCGACGCTGCGCCGCCGGCGTTTTCGCAGATGGTTCCGGAACTGATCGTGCGTGCGTCCAGCGCCGCCCGCGGCACACCGGGCCATTGACGTCTATGCACCCTGTCGCATCTTCACGAATTCTTTACGGTTTCTTATGTTTTTTATAACTCTATCGTTGCCGCTACCGCTGCTCGTTCGTCCTTGAAACAACGCGTCACCCTGCGCCACGCCGACCACGCTGCCGGTACGCGCCTGACCCCTGGGAGGGGGAAGTCATGAAGACCTACCGTACCGTCTCCACCCTGCCGGCGCGCAGCCTGCTGTGCTGCGCCCTTGCCGCTTCGTTGCTGGCCGCCAGCCCGGCCATGGCCCAGTCCAGCAATGCCACCCTGCGCGGGCAAGTCGCCGCGTCCCAGGCAGGCACCACGGTGACCGCCACCAATGTCGCCACGGGCACCACGCGACGCGTGGCGACCGGGCCGGACGGCAGCTATGCCCTGGTTGGCCTGCCGCCAGGCACCTACAAGGTGGATGCCGGCCCGGGTACCGAGAAGACGGTGACCTTGTCGGTGGCCTCGTCGGTGAGCCTGAATCTGGGCAGTGGCGGCGAGGCGACGACGCCCGCCGATGGCACCGCCACCACCCTGGACACGGTCAAGGTCACCGCCACCTCGCTGCAGGAGGTCAAGACCTCCGAAGTGGGCACCAATGTGTCGCTCAAGCAGATCAACACGGTGCCGCAGCTGACGCGCAACTTCCTGGAGTTCGCCGACACCGTGCCCGGCATGCAGTTCGAGACCGACCCCAACGGCAACAGCCGCATCCGCGGTGGCGCGCAGGCCAGCTCGGCGGTCAACGTCTACATCGACGGCGTGGGCCAGAAGAGCTATCTGTTCGGCGGCGTCTCCGGCCAGGAGCAGAGCGCGGGCAACCCGTTCCCGCAGCTGGCGATCGGCGAATACAAGGTCATCACCTCCAACTACAAGGCCGAGTTCGACCAGGTGGGGTCGGCCGCGATCGTGGCCTCCACCAAGTCTGGCGGCAACGAGTTCCACGGCGAGATCTTCGGGCGCACCACCAATACCGACTTCCGCGCGCGTCAGGCCGACGAGCGCGCCGGTGCGCCCAATGCCGACGGCAGCAAGCGCCAGACCCACCAGGACGAATACGGCATGGCCTTCAGCGGGCCGATCGTCAAGGACAAGGCACATTTCTTCGTCAGCTACGAAGGCAAGGGTTTCGAGGTGTCGGCCAACCCGGTCTCGGTGCCGGACAGCTTCAGCGCCCTGAGCGACGACCTGCCGGCCGGCGTGCAGGGCCGCCTGGGTTCAGTCACCCGTCCGTTCAAGGAAGATCTGTACTTCGGCAAGATCGACTGGGACGTGGGCGAGAACGATCGCCTGGAGTTGACCGCCAAGTACCGCGACGAAAAGAGCCGCGACGACGTGGGCGACCGCAACACCGCCATCGCCGGCAAGAACAACCTCAACACCGAAGAGCGCTATGACCTGCGCTGGCAGCATTTCGGCGAACGTTACGTCAACGAGGCGCGTATCTCCTACGAGGACGTGCTGTTCAACCCCAATGCCTTCACCCTGGGCAACCAGAACATCTATACCCGCGGCGTTGCCGAAGACGATGTGCTGATCCGCGACAACGCCACCAGCGGCCTGGCGATCCAGCGCAAGGGACAGAAAGGCCCGAGCTTCCAGAACGACCTGACCTTCAACAGCATCGACTGGCACGGCAGCCACGTCATCAAGATGGGCGTGAAGTACAAGGAAGTGGAGCTGACCCAGAGCGAAAACTCGGCGGTCAATCCTTCGTTCTATTACGCGGTGGCCGATGGCCTGGGAACCTCGGCAATTCCGTACCAGGTGAAGTTCAACCTGCCGTTTGCCGGTGCGGCGCCCTCGGTGACGACCAAGAGCAAGCAGCTGGGCCTGTACATCCAGGACGATTGGGACGTCAACGACAAGCTGCAATTGAACCTGGGCGTGCGCTGGGATGGCGAGAAGATTCCATCCTACCTGGACAACGTGACCCCGCCGGAAGTGGTGGCGGCCTTGAACGGCCCCGGCACCGACCCGACGGTGAGCGCCACCTACGCCGAGCAACTGGCCAAGGGCGGCGTCAACATCAACGACTACATCAGCACCGGCAATAACCGCAAGCAGGACAACAACAACTTCGCGCCGCGCCTGGGCTTTTCCTACGATTTCCGCGGCGACGAATCGCTGGTGTTGTTCGGCGGTGCCGGGCGCAGCTACGACCGCAACCTGTTCGACATCCTGGGGCTGGAGCAGGTCAAGTCGGCGCTGGCGCAGTACACGCTCCGCTTTGCCGAGGCCGCGCCCGGCTGCACGCCGGCGCCGGGCACCTGCGTCAACTGGAACCCCGCCTACCTCAGCGACCCGGCAAGCCTCGGCGGTCTGGTCAATTCGGGTGTGCGCAACGGTGAGATCGACCTGCTCAACAACGATCTGAAGACGCCTTATTCCGACCAGTATTCGCTGGGCCTGCGCACGCGGCTGGGCGAGTGGAACACCTCGGCCACGGTGTCCTACATTCACAGCAAGGACGGTCTGATCCTGACCTTGGGCAACCGTTATCCCAATGGCGATTTCTTCCAGAATGGCGGCCAGCCGTGGAACGAGAATCCGCCGGGCTTCGGTTCGCTGCTGATCGGCAATAATGGCGTGGAAACCAAGACCGGACAGCTGCTGCTGTCGGCCGACAAGCCCTATACCCAGGAAAGCGGCTGGGGGCTGACGGCGGCCTACACGTTTTCGCGCGCACGCGGCAACCGCGGCAACGACGAGCGCTACGGGTTCGATGCGGCCACCATCGCCGACTACCCGTTCCTGGATCTGAACGCAGTGCCGCGCCACCGCCTGGTGCTGACCGGCATCTACGATTTGTTCTGGGGCATCAGCGCCTCGGCCAAGCTGACCCTGGCCACGGTGCCGCCGCGCAATGAGGCGGTGTCCTACGACCAGTACGGCGGCCAGCCGTCGGAGAACATCCGCATCGTCTCGGTGGATGCACCGGGCGGCAAGTTCATCGCCGGCGGCGACATCTTCGGCACGCGCCAGCTGGATCTGTCGCTGTCCAAGGACATGCATGTCACCGAGGCGTTGACCGTGCAGGTGCGCGGGGATCTGATCAATGCGCTCAACTTCCGCAACTACGATCAGTACGCCATCGACTGGGGCCAGGACGGCGTCTACAACCCGCGTGCCAGCATCAACCAGTACGGGGCGCTGTCCACCTCGCCGCGGACGCTGTTCCTGAGCGCACGCATCATCTGGTAAGTCGCTAGCATCGCCGCAGTCGCCCAGCACAGGGTGCCGCCTGTGCTGGCCATCGTGCACGGCACGCACCCTGGTGCATCGTTGGTCTTGCATTGCCCGGTGATTGCCACGGCACTGCATTGTCCACGCGTCGCCATTGCCTCACCCGTCTCGACCCGTGCCTGAAGGAGCAAGCACCCGTCACCGCAGACCCTTGTTGTTCTTGCAGCCCTTGCGGCTGCTGTTGCCTGTTGTCCCTGTGTTCCACACCAAAGCACCAACCCAACGCGCCAGTCACTGCACTGCGTCGCGCTTTACCCCTGGGAGGGGGAAAGTCATGAAGAATCACCGCACCGTCTCCACCCTGCCGGCGCGCAGCCTGTTGTGCTGCGCCCTGGCCGCCTCGTTGTTCGCCACCACTCCGGCCATGGCCCAGTCCAGCAACGCCACCTTGCGCGGCCAGGTCGCTTCCGCGCAGAGCGGCAGCGAAGTCGTCGTCACCAACCTCGCCACCGGCTCGGTGCGACGCGCGCCGGTCAATGCGAACGGCAACTACACCATCGTCGGGCTGCAGCCGGGCACCTACAAGGTCGAATCCAACGGCATCAGCCGCACGGTGACCCTGTCGGTGGCCTCCAGCGCCATCGTCGATCTGGGCACCGAGACGGCCGCGGCGCCTGCCGGTGATGCGACCACGCTGGATACGGTGACGGTCAGCGCGCCGATGATTCGCGACGTCAAGACCTCGGAAGTGGGCAACACCATCAGCGCGCGCCAGATCCAGCAGTTGCCGCAGGCCACGCGTAACTTCCTGGAGTTTGCCGATACCGTGCCGGGCATGGTGTTTCAGGTCGATGGCAACGGCAACACCAAGCTGCGCGGCGGTGCATCCAATGCCAGCGCCGGCAATCTGTATATCGACGGCGTAGGCCAGAAGAGCTACGTGCGTAGCGGCGGCGTCGCCGGTCAAAGCGATACGCAGGGCAATCCATTCCCGCAGCTGGCGATCGGCGAATACAAGGTCATTACCTCCAACTACAAGGCCGAGTACGGCCAGATCAGCGGCGCGGCGATCACCGCGGCCACCAAGTCCGGCACCAACGAATTCCACGGCGAAGCGTTCTATCGCTATACCGATCAGGACCTGCGCGACAAGCGGCCCGACGAAGAAGCCAATGGCAAGATCGACTCGCAGACCAAGGAATACGGCTTCGCACTTGGCGGGCCGATCATCCAGGACCGCATGCATTTCTTCGTTGCCTACGAAGGCAAGGAAAACGTGGCGCCCAAGAGCGTGCAGCCGAGCTCGGAGGCGGCGGCCTTCGTCAGCCAGTTGCCGGCCAACCTGGCCAACCAATATGGCCCGGCCAACATGCCGTTCGAAGAAGACCTGTTGTTCGGCAAGATCGACTTCGAGCCCACCGATCGCGATCGCATCGAATTGAGCACGATCTACCGCGACGAGACGTAGACTGCCAACGTCGGCGGTACCAACACGCTCGCGCAGGCTACCGACAAGATCAACAAGGACAAGCGCACCAACCTGCGTTGGCAGCACAGTACCGACAACTGGTTCAACGAGGTCATCGTCGGCACCGAAAATTCGGAGAACAACCCGACCCCGCGCACCCTGGGCAATGGCATCGTCTACACCTATTTCCAGCCACGTGCCGGCTCCACCGATATCGATGAGCGCACGTTCCTCACCACCGGTTCGGCTGGCGGCAAGAACGCGCAGCGCAAAAGCCAGAAAGGCTGGTTCATCCAGAACGATCTGACCTTCACCAGCTTCCAGTGGCATGGCGAACACACCATCAAGATGGGTGTGAACTACAAGGACATCGAGCTCACCTCGCAGGATGCGGCGGCGTTGAATCCGCAGTTCAGCTATCGCGTCAGCAATGGCAGCATTGACTCAACGCCGTACCGCGTGGACTTCATTGCGCCCTACACCACGCCAGGCCAGCGCGCCACGGTGGTCTCGCCGTCCAAGCAGTACGGTATCTATCTGCAGGACGACTGGGCCGCCACCGACAAGTTGATGATCAACATCGGGGTGCGCTGGGATTACGAAGACACCCCGGCCTACACCAACTTCGTCACCTCGCAGGCGTTCGTCGATGCGCTGTATGCCAACGACGCAGAAAATCCCGGCCAGCCGTGGGCAAACCGTCTGCTGCCCAGCGGCATCAACGTGGCCGACTACATCAGCACCGGCAACAACCGCAAGAACTTCAAGGATGCCTGGGCGCCGCGCTTCGGTTTTTCGTATGACATCTTCGGCGACGAAGCCGCCATCGTGCATGGCGGTGCCGCGCGCTCGTACGACCGCAACCTGTTCGAACAGTTGGCGCTGGAAACCAGCAAGGCGGCGCTGTCGCCGGTGGCGGTGTATTTCGAAAACCCGGCCACCGGCACGTGCTATCGCGCCGACCGCACCTGCGTGGCGTTCGACCCGCGCTATCTCAACGGCATCGATCAGCTCAACACCATTCCCGGTGTCGCCGGCAGCGCCGAGCTCTTCATGTTCAACAACAAGCTCAAGACGCCGTACAGCGACCAGTACAGCATCGGCATCACCAACCAGGTGGGCGACTGGCTGACCGATGTGACCTTCCAGCGCATCCTGAGCTACGACGGTTTCGCGATGGGCTTGATCAACCGCTATCCGGATGGCTCCTACTTCCAGAACGGCAACGTGCCGTGGGGCGAGCCGGTGCCGGGCTATCAGAACACCATCCTGGGCAGCAACGGCCTGGAGCAGCGCAACAGCCAGGTGCTGTTGTCGGCCGACAAGCCGTACACCAAGGAATCCGGTTGGGGCCTGACCTTGTCCTACACCCACACCAGCGCGCGCCAGAACCGCAACATCGACGAGCCTTACGGCTTCGATAAGGCCACCATCCGCGGCTATCCGTTCGTGAAGTCCGATGCCGTGGCCGCACATCGCTTTGTCGCTTCCGGTTCGATCGATGGTCCGTGGGGCGTGACCTTCGGTGCCAAGCTGGTGTTGGCCACGCCCGAGCCGATCAACACGATCGCCTGCTTCGGCTTCACCGATCCCGATGGCGCCACCTGCCAGCAGGTCGGCGTCACCCCGCCGGGTAGCGGTAAGTTCCTGGTCGGCGGCGATATCTGGGGCTACCGCACGGTGGACTTCCAGGCCACCAAGGAGTTCACCGTGGCCGGCGACTTCAAGCTCAACGCACGTGTGAACCTGCTCAACGCGTTCAACTTCAAGAACTACAGCGCTTACGCCTACAACGGCTTCGGCAGCAATGGTCAGTTCGCTCCGGACATCGCCATCAACACCAGTGGCGAGATCAACTACGTGCCGCGCAGCGTCGTGCTGGAGATCGGCGCCAAGTTCTGATGCGCGCATTGCCACATGCGCCGACACGGGCATGTGGTATTTCGAACGGGGCCAGCTGGCCCCGTTCGTGTGTCCGTCCGCTGTCTTGCTCAGGAATGCATCGACATGATTCCCGCTCCACTTCGCAACATCGTCATTGTCGGCGGCGGCACCGCCGGCTGGATGGCGGCCGCCGCGTTTGCGCGCGTGCTCGGGCCCACTTTCAAGGTGCAGCTGATCGAGTCCGACCAGCTGGGCACCGTCGGGGTGGGCGAAGCCACCGTGCCGCACATCAAGGCCTTCAACAACCTGCTCGGCATCGATGAGGCCGAGTTCGTGCGCCAGACCCAGGGCAGCTTCAAACTCGGTATCGAGTTCGTCGACTGGCAACGCCCGGGAACCGCGTACATGCATGGCTTCGGCACCCAGATCGGGCACCCGCTGGGGCTATTGCCGTTTCACCAATACTGGATCAAGCAACACGCACGCGGCAGAGCACAGCCGTTGGGGGCGTACACGCTCAATACCGTGGCGGCTGCGCGCGGCAAGTTCATGACCTCCGCCGGCGATGTGCCGGCCAACTCGCCGCTGGCCAACATCGCCTACGCGTACCACTTCGACGCCACGCAGTACGCGCACTTTCTGCGCCGGTATTCGCAGCAGCGCGGCGTGACCCGCATCGAAGGGTTGGTCGAGCAGGTGCAGCTGCATCCGGAAAGCGGCCATGTGCAATCGCTGCAACTGGCGTCCGGACAGACGGTGCACGGCGACTTGTTCATCGATTGCTCCGGCTTCCGTGGGCTCTTGATCGAAGAGGCGCTGCACACCGGCTATCACGACTTCACCCACTGGCTGCCGTGCGATCGCGCGCTGGCAGTGCCCTGCGAAAAGGTTGGCCCGCCCACGCCATACACACGCTCCACTGCGCGCGCAGCCGGCTGGCAATGGCGCATTCCGCTGCAGCACCGCACTGGCAACGGCTATGTGTACTGCAGCGCGCACATCAGCGACGACGAAGCGGCCGCCACGTTGCTGGCCAATCTGGACGGCAAGCCGCTGGCCGACCCGCGCCCGCTGCGCTTCACCACCGGGCGGCGCAAGCAGTGCTGGAACCGCAATGTCGTCGCACTGGGCCTGGCCAGCGGATTTCTGGAGCCACTGGAATCGACCAGCATCCATCTGATCCAGTCCGGCATTTCCAAGTTGCTGGAGCTGTTTCCGCGCGAGGGCATCAGCCCGGTGCTGGTGCAGCGCTACAACGACCGGCTTGCATTCGAGTTCGACCGCATCCGCGACTTTCTGCTGCTGCACTACCACGCCACCGAGCGCGACGACAGCGCGTTCTGGCGGCATTGCCGCCACATGCCGATCACCCCGGAGCTGCAGACCACGCTGGACCTGTTCCGCGACAGCGGGCGCTTCTATCGCAATGCCGAAGAAATGTTTGCCGAAATCAGCTGGGTGCAGGTACTGGTGGGCCAGGGCATCCTGCCGCAGGGATATCACCCGCTGGTGGACCAGGTGCCCGACCGCGACGCCGAAGGCTTTCTGGCCAGCGTGGCGCAGACCATCAGCCGCTGCGTGGATGTGATGCCAAGCCACCAGCAATTCATCGACCGCTACTGCAAGGCGGCTGCGTTACCGTAAGTGCCTTGGTTTGCACTGCGGCTGGAACTGATGCTGAAGGTGGTGGCAGTTGCGCATGACCGATAACGAACGCAGGGATCCAAGCGTGCGCTAACGGCGCGCTTCGCGCGTGCGTCCAGGCGATGCATGCTCGCCTGGTGCCGCGGGTAACGCGCGATCTATGCCACCACGCAGCCAGCCACTGATGTCGGTCGCCACGACACGCGAACGTGACGGCCAAAAAAAAGGATCGGACACAAGGCCCGATCCCTTCGAAAACCGGGACAAGCCCGGTGGACAATGAGTGGCACAGCTTCCGACTGACATCGGACGCTGGCATGTTAACGAGACTTTCACATTAAAGCAATGCTTTAATTGTTGCCGCCTAACTATTGATTTATTTGGAAGCTGGCCGCTGCTTCGGCCCGATCAGTTTCCGTTCTGCGGCAGTGCCGCGCGGATCTCGTCCTGGATGGCGGTGGCAGCGGCTGCAGGGTCGCTCGCCTGGCGGATCGGGCGGCCAACGACGATCGCGTCGGCGCCGTCGGTGAAGGCCTGCGCCACGCCGACCGTGCGTTGCTGGTCGTCGCCGACCGGGCCGCCGGGGCGGATGCCGGGGCAGACGATCGAAAAGTCCGGGCCAGTGGCGCGGCGGATCGGGCCGGCTTCCTGCCCCGAAGCGATCACGCCATCGATCCCGGCGGCCTGCGCAGCCAGCGCGCGTTCCACCACCACGTCCACCGGTTCACGGTCGATGCCCATTGCCGCCAGGTCCGGGCGGCCCATCGACGTCAGTACCGTGACCGCCAGCAGGCGCATGTCACCGTGATTGGCCTCGGCGGCGGCCTGCAGCATGCCGGCGTGCCAGCCGTGCACCGTGCAATAACTCACCGGCCACTGCGCCAGGCGGCGGATGGTGCCGGCCACGGTGGCGGGAATGTCGAAGAACTTGAGGTCCACGAACACGCGCTTGTCGCGCTTGGCCAGCGCATCGAGCACGTGGAAGTACTCGCCCGATGCCAGCAGCTCCATGCCGATCTTGTAGAACGACACCGAATCGCCGAGCCGGTCCACCCAGGCGATCGCTTCATCGTGGCCGGGCACATCCAGCGCGAAGATCAGCCGCTCATGCGCGGCCAGCGGCAAGGGCGCGCGGCTCATCGGGCCACCTCCAGCGCAGCGCGCTTGGCGTCGTGGCGCTTTTGCCAGGGTTGCGCGTAGTCGTTGTTGAACTGCGCCGGCTCCCAGCCGCCGTAGCTGGGGTTGGGCAGCATCCACCAGCGTTCGCCGAACCAGTCGTGGTACTGCTGCAGCAAGGCGCCACGCGCCTGGCCGGTGTTGGCGGTGACCTGCACGAAGTCGCCCAGCTGGTCGCCGAACTGCATCAGCACGCGGTACTTCTGTCCGGCCAGCTGGCGGCGGCAGTTCTTTTCGCTGCCGTTCTGCTCGCAGCCGGGCACCACCGTGCCCAGGCCGAGAAAGACGCTGTCATCGGCCACCGGCAGGCCCACGCTGCGCAGATTGGCCAAGGTGGCGTCCTTCAGGTGCACCGCGCGGTTGGAAATGTAGATCAGGGTGATGCCGCGGGCATTGGCGGCCTTGGCGAAATCCACCACGCCGGGAATGGCAGTGGCCTTCTTCTCGGCCACCCACTGGTCCCAGCTCAGCTCGTCGTATTCCTTGCCATCGCGCAGCAGCCGCGCCTGGTAGGGCGAGTTGTCAAGCACAGTCTCGTCCACATCCAGCACCACCGCCGGCTTCAGGCCGGTGGCGGCATTGCCGCGTTCCTCCGGCACCAACGCGTCCCAGTTGGATTGCTTGAGTGCAGCGTCCAGTTTGTCGGCCGCAGCGCGATAGGTCTGCTCGGCCACGGCACGGTATTCCTCCGAGCGCTGCATCCACAGCACCGCATTGAGGTTGTCGTCGCCGGCCGGTGCAGTGGTGGACGACGTTGCGGCCTTGCTGGCCGCAGCGCTGGCGTCGGCATCGGCAGTTGCGGTGGCTTCCTGCGCGTGCGGGGCTGGCTGCGTGTCGGCGGGCTTGCAGGCGCCCAGGGCCAGCGCGGTGCAGGCGATGAAGGACAACGGAGCGTAAAGCGAGGGGCGCATGGCATCCACCGGGACAGGGTCGACAATAAAGCGTGCGATTTTAGCCGGTTCGCGCCGTACCGCTCGCGCTGGCCGATGGCGCCGCCATCGAAATGACAGGGGCGCACGGACGACGGTCGCCGCAATACCGGTCGTCCAACCGCGTGGCTGCATCGGTCTTCCACACGATGGCGAATATGTGCCGTGCCCGTTCCTGGATGCCCACGCCCGTTGCCGGCGCACGACGCTGACATGCGCGACACCGTCGATGGCGTCGGCCGCCTTGCATAGCGTCGCAGCGGAAGAACGCCGGCAGCGGATCGGCATATCCTTGTGCGCTGATCGCCTCCCGGAGTCATCCATGACAGAGACCTCGCCCCCGCCCGTCCTCGATACCGCCCAGGCCCGCGTGCTGGGATGCCTGATCGAAAAGGAGGCCACCACGCCGGACGCGTACCCGCTCACCGTCAACGCCGCGCAGGTGGCCGCCAACCAGAAAACCGCACGCGAGCCGGTGCTGAATCTGCAGACTGGCGTGGTGCACCACGCGCTGCGCCAGCTGGAAACCCTGGGCCTGGTGCGCCAGCAGTTTTCTTCGCGTGCCGAGCGTTACGAGCACCGCCTGGGCAGCGTGCTGGATCTGACCCGCCAGCAAGTCGCACTGATCGGCCTGCTGCTGTTACGCGGCCCGCAGACGCTGGGCGAGCTGTACGCACGTAGCGAGCGCCTGGCGCGTTTCAACGATGCCGACGACGTGCGCCATCACCTGGAGCGGCTGATCCAGCGCGGCCTGGCCGCACAACTGCCGCGCGCCAGCGGTCAGCGCGAAGACCGTTACATGCATCTGCTCAGCGGCGAGCTGGATGTGGAGGCGCTGCAGGCCGCTGCCGCGCGTGCGGCACCGAGCGCGCCCAGTGGCAGCGACAGCAGCGACCTGGACGCGCGGATGCAGGCGCTGGAAGCGACGGTCGTCGAACTGCAGGAGGCGCTTGCCGCGGTACAGGCGCGGCTGGAGGCAGCTGGCGCCTGATCTGTGGGCGGCACCCACCGACGGCCGTAGCGGCAGCGCGGCAGGTGTGCTGCAGCATCGACGTCAGCTGACTTGGGTGACCCGGCAGTTGCCGGATCGCTCGATACGCACCACGGCACGCAGAGGCATGCGGCATCGCCTCCAAGACCCGCACGGTCTTGTCGCCCGGCCGCACGATGTCAGTGTGTGCGCGTGTTGGATGGATGCACCGGCCAGTCCTGCCGCGTCGGTGCAACCGCACTGCCCGCGCTCGAACGCCGGGGTCGGGGCACGCCAGCGTCAGGTCGGCGTGTCCACCTCGTCCCACTCGGCGTCTTCGAAGTGCAGTAGCCAATTGAGCGCGTAATGCCGCTCATACACCACGCCCGGCACGATGCCGGCGGGGACCGGCTGACCGGATTGGCCGGCCTGGCGGACCGCCCAGTGCAGGCGCAGGTGGCGGTCCAGCGTGTCCAGCAGCTCGGCGAGCGGGCGTCGCGCCAGCGTCGGGCGCTCGGCGGCTTGTGCGTTGTCCAGCGCGCGCTGTGCAACCAGGGGTACATCGCACAGCGCGTTGGGTTCCGGCAGCGTGTCGGCCAGACCCAAGGCCCATTGCAGCACGGCCAGGCTTTCGTAACGCCAGCCGAAGTTGGCCAGCGCCTGCGCATCCGGCGCTGGCTGGGCGAAGAACGCGCGCTCCTGCGGCGACAGCGCATCTGCCACGCCGGGAAGACGCGTCTCCACCTCGGCCAGCGACGGCGGCGTATCGCCAGCGGCCAGGATCTCTGCACGCAGCGCCACCGCAAAAACAACGCCAGCATGCGTCGACTGACGACTGCCGCATCGCGCACGCGCGCTTCGGCCTCGCCGGGCACCGGCGGCAGGCTGGGCGGTACGCGGATGCCTTGCGCGGCCAGCACGGAAAGTTGTTGCGCGCGCCGCTGCAACGCATCGGGCGGATACGGTACCTGCGCATCGTCGTCGATGGCCGGCTCGCCCTGGCTGATCAGCACCCGCCCCTGCGGGTCGCGCACGCTACCGTCGGCCAGGAAACACACCGCATTGGCGTGCTCGGCCCACTGCGCCAGCGCGCCGAGGTCCGCATCGTCCACCTCGAAGCTGAAGTGCTGCCGCACCCGCTGCACATGCCGCATCAGGTGATAGCGCGCCTGCGTCATCTGCCCATCGCCGGCCTGATTCACATAGCCGACAAAGCCGTGCAGATGCGCGGCCAGTTCCGGGTCGGCGTGGTCGCGATGCTGCAAGGCAGCCTGCGGCAGGAAGTCCGGCCACAGGGGCGTGCGTAGCGTGGAATAGGCGTTGACCAACAGTGCCATGCGGGCCTCCCTGTGCGGTGGAAAACAGCCGGCAGGGTGACGCAGCCCCGCTCAGCTGTCCACGCCACCAGGGCCGAGGTCGATCGTGTAGTACGCCACGGCCTCGGTGCCGGGACTCAGCACCCGCAGGCTCTCATAGCGCAGCCCCAGTGCTTCCAGCGCGCGGATCGACTCCGCATTGCCTGGCGAGACGATCGCGCACACCTGCGTCAATCCCAGTACCTGGCGTGCATGCTCCAGCACCGCGCGCCCGGCTTCGGTCACATAGCCCTTGCCACGATACGCGGGCAACAGCGCAAAACCGATATGCGGCACCGGCAAGGTCTCGCGGCACAGCAGGCCCAAGGTGCCCATGAAGGTGCCTGCCTCGCGCGTTTCCAGCGCCCAGTGCGCGAAGCCGTGTTGTTGCTGATGCGCCTGCGCCCATTCGCGCACATGCTCGCGCGCCTGCTCGCGGGTGCGGATACCGCGGTCGTTGATGCCGGCGATGAACGCAGGATCGTTGACCAGCGCCAGCATTGCCTCGGCATCGCGCTCGGGATCGAGCAGACGCAAGCGCACGCGTGCGGTTTCGAGGATGACGGTCACGGCGCACTCCGTTGGCGGGAACCTCAGACTGCCGTGCGGCAGTGGCACTGACAAGTCTGACGACAGCATGCATGGACACGCTGCAGTACCCGCACCTTGCGCACGCGTGCCGCGCAGGGCAGCCGGCCCGGGAGGCTCAGCGTCAGGCACGCCTGGCAACCGATGTGTGCCACGCACTCACCCGCAGTGCCTCCGGCAGGCGCCCAGCGCCGCCTTGCCTGCCAGACTCACCTCATGTGGCCCAAAGCTGCCCGCGCGGCTCAGGAGAACTCAGTCGAACAATGCCTGGATCGCAGCCAATCCCGCACTGGCGCGTTCCTTCTTGCGCTCGGCGTCGGCCACCGGGTCGGCACCATCGCGCTGCAGTTCTTCGGCCGGAATCTCATCGAAAAACCGGCTCGGCTTCAGTCGCACATGCTCACCGAACTTGCGCGTCAGCTTGCTGTGGCTCATCCACAGCTGCTCCTTGGCGCGGGTGATGCCCACGTACAGCAGGCGGCGCTCTTCCTGCAGATTGCCTTCTTCCAGGCTCACTTCATGCGGTAGCACGCCGTCTTCGCAGCCGACGATGAAGACATAGCGGAATTCCAGTCCCTTGGACGCATGCATGGTCATCATGCGCACCTGGTTGCCGCCATCGTCCTTGTCGTTGCGCGACAGCAACGCCAACTGCGCAGCCAGATCGCTGGCGCTTGCACCGCGCGGACCACCCTCGAACCACTCGGCCAGCTCGTCCAGATTGCGCTTGCGCCGCTGGAAGCCGGTCTCGTCTTTCGACTGATTGCGCAGGTCGTTGAGCAAACCGGACTTGTCGGCCAGCAGGCGCACCAGCTCGCCGGCCGGCATGCTAGACGAGTGCTCGCGCATGTCGCGCAGGATGTCGGTAAACGCACTCAAACCGTTGGCTGCGCGCGGCGGTAAATGCTGCAAGGCGCCCATCGACTCGGCTGCGCGCGACATCGGTACCGACTTGGCGCTGGCAAGTTCGGCAAGACGCGCCAGCGAGGTCGCACCGACTTCGCGCTTGGGCGACTGCACGGCACGCAAGAACGCCGCGTCGTCATCCGGGTTGACGATCAACCGCAACCACGACAGCAAGTCCTTGACCTCCTGCCGCTCCAGAAACGCGGTACCACCGGTGAGGTGATACGGCACGCGCAATAGCTGCAGCGCTTTTTCCAGCGGCCGCGATTGAAAATTGCCACGGAACAGAATGCAGAAGTCGCTCCACGGCACCTGCTTGGCGGTACCCAGGAACGAGATCTCCGCGGCGACCTTTTCGGCTTCGTGCTCGCTGTCGCGGCATTCCCACACGCGGATGCGCTCGCCGTCGGCCTGGTCGCTCCACAAGGTCTTCAAATGCTCATGCGGGTTGTGCGCGATCAACGCGTTGGCCGCACGCAGCACACGATTGGAGCAGCGGTAGTTCTGTTCCAGCTTGATGATTTCCAGCGCCGGATAATCGCGCGCCATCTGCTGCAGGTTTTCCGGATTGGCGCCGCGCCAGGCATAGATGCTCTGGTCGTCGTCGCCCACGCAGGTGAAGTTGCCGCGCGGCCCGGCCAGCATCTTCAGCAGCCGGTACTGCGCATCGTTGGTGTCCTGGCACTCGTCCACCAGCAGGTAGCCGATGCGCTCGCGCCAGCCCATCACGATGTCTTCGTTGGCTTCCAGGATCTGCACCGGCAGACGGATCAGGTCGTCGAAGTCCACTGCGTTGAAGGTGGTCAGCCGCGCCTGGTAGCGCTCGTACAAGCCGGCCGCTTCCTTTTCGCGGGTGCTGCGTGCGGCCGCCATCGCCTGCTCCGGCGACAGGCCGGCATTCTTGGCGCGCGAGATCAGGTTCTTGGCATCTTCGATCGCATCGGGCTTGGCACCATGCATCAGGTCCTTGATCTGCGCGGCGGCATCGTCCGAATCGAAGATCGAAAAGCCGCGCTTCAAACCGGCGGCGGCGTGCTCGATCTGCAGAAACTTCAGGCCCAGTGCGTGGAAGGTGCAGATCGTCAGGCCGTCGGCACCGTCGCCGCGAATGCGTTTGGCCACACGCTCGCGCATTTCCTTGGCGGATTTGTTGGTGAAGGTGATCGCGGCGATCCGCTTGGCCGGATAGCGGCCGATGGCGATCAGATGCGCGATCTTTTCCACGATCACGCGCGTCTTGCCGCTGCCGGCGCCGGCCAGCACCAACAGGGGACCTTCGCAGTGCAGCACGGCGGCGCTTTGCGGGGGATTGAGACCGTACATAGAGGCTTCCGACAGAGCGCGCCATTGTACCGGGGCTGCCCGCGGCTGGCCGACGCGATGGATTCATGTCTCCAGTGCGGCTAGCCCTGCCCACAACCGGAGGCTGCTCCCACACGCTCGACGGCAGGCGTCGACCTCGCCCGACCGCGCCAGCGCAGCGCACACAGGCGCCGCATCCTGCTGCCTGGCCCGTTAAAATCGCCCGATGGCCAAGCTCTATTTCTACTATTCGGCGATGAATGCCGGCAAGACCACCACCTTGCTGCAATCGGCGCACAACTACCGCGAGCGCGGCATGCGCACGCTGATCCTCACGCCCAAGCTCGACCACCGCGCCGGCAGCGGCGTGGTCGCCTCGCGGATCGGCCTGCGCGCGGACGGGCGTATCTTCGAGCGCGACACCGAGTTGCAGCAGCTGGTCGAACGCGACATCCACAACGACGGCGCGTTGCACTGCGTGCTGGTGGACGAAGCGCAATTCCTCGGCCGCGCGCAGGTCTGGCAGTTGAGCGAGGTGGTCGACCGGCTGCGGATTCCGGTGCTGTGTTACGGCTTGCGTACCGATTTTCGTGGCGAGTTGTTCGAGGGCAGCCAGTTCCTGCTGGCCTGGGCCGACGAGCTGGAAGAAATCAAGACCATCTGCCACAGCGGCAGCAAGGCCACCATGACCGTCCGCGTGGATGCACACGGGCACGCGGTGCAGGACGGCCCGCAGGTGGAGATCGGCGGCAACGAGCGCTATGTGTCGGTCAGCCGGGCCGAGTTCAAGAAGATCATGCGTGGCGAAGGCCGCATCGATCCGCTGCAGATCGCCTTGCCGCTGCCCGTCGCCTAGCGCCGGGGCCTGGTAACGCACTCGCGGCCATCCGCGCTGCCGTGGTGCATCCAGGACAGCACTGCCCCGGAGCAGCGTGTGCGCGCATCCTCGTTTGCGCTGCGATATCGCGCTGGAAGCAGGGGTTTGCACATCGCCGTTGGTCGTTCGCCAACACCAAACGCTCACCGCCGCACTGGCGCCAGCGGCTACAACCACACATCAGCACACGGTGCGGCACCGCGTTCGTCGACAGCCAGCCGCGACCGCCGGCCACGCTCTATACGCTTTTCAGGCGCTGCTAAACCCGTGCGGGCATGCGGTCACGCCGGCGTCGCGGGCGCCATCAGACAGGCGTATCGTGGCGCCTGTGAGACAGCGGCGCACCACACAACCGGGCGCAACCGCGGTCCTGTAAACTGGCAAGCGTCCACTCTTTGGAGGCACTCATGGATCCACTGCCTCCCGCATTGCGCGCCGATATCGCGCGTGTTGGCCGGCTCTCCTCGGTCGCCGACGTGTTGAGCGTGCTCACCCGCCTGACCGGGATGGGATTTGCCGCCGTGGCCCGCGTCACCGACGCGCGCTGGATCACCTGCCAGGTGCACGATGCACTGTCCTTCGGCCTGCGTCCGGGCGACGAACTTCCGCTGGCCACCACGTTTTGCGACAGCGTACGGGTGAAAGGCAATGCGGTGTGGTTCGGGCACGCATCGGATGACCCGGTCTACCGCGATCATCCCTCGCCGCGGCTCTACGGCTTCGAGAGCTACGTCTCGGTGCCGATCAGGTTCGACGATGGCAGCGTGTTCGGCACCTTGTGCGCGCTGGAATCGCGGCGCGCCCGCAGCGAACTGGGCCGTGTTGGCGCCTCGGCGCGCTTGCGCGAAGAATTCATCGGCATTCTCGGGCACGACCTGCGCAACCCATTGCAGTCCATGCATGCGGTGGTGGATATGCTGTCCATCGACCAACTCGACCATCGCTACGGCAGCTCCATCCGCTCGCTGCAGCGTAGCCTGCGGCGCATGGAAGAACTGATCGATTTCGCCTGCGATTTCGCTCGCGGCATCGAACTCGATTGGTTGCAGCTGGACTATGGCGACGGGAGCGACTTGGTCGATGCACTCTCCCAGGTCGTGGACGAAACCCGCGCCGCCTACCCCAACCAGGTGCTGTCCACGCATGTGGCCATCGACGAGCCGGTGCACGGCGATGCGATTCGGCTGGCGCAGATGTTCGGCAGCCTGATGATCAACGCGGTCGTGCAAGGGCCGCAAAGTTCGCTGATCAAGGCGGTCGCGGTCACCGAACATGGCCGGCTACGCATCGAAGTCTGCAATCTGGATGGGATCGATCCACGGCGGCTGGATGTGCTGCACGCTTCCACCCATGTGCATACCGGCGGACGTGCGCTACCGGATGTCGATCTGGGCCTGCATATGGCAGCGCAGATCGCAAAGGCCCATCAAGGCGAATTACGCATCATCAGCGGCAAGGACGGCACCTGCTTCCGCGTGGAGCTGGCCTGCACACGTCCGCGCGGACGACTTCACCTGGTCGGCACCTCGGCGCCGGCCTGAGTGCTTTACGCAGCGACGATCGTCCCGCAAACACGTCCGACAACAGATGGCGCTCCAACCGCATGCTGCATGCCGCAGCTGGCCACGCGTCCCCTGGCGCCGCATTGCCGCATGCGACCGCGCTGGCCCCGCGATGCCCGCAACAAGCGTCGCCGGCCGCCCCGCCCGGCGCTTCTCAGTAAATCTTGCGCTCGCTCGGCGGCGGCGGCGTCCACTGGTACAGCCAGGTTTCGGTGAGCGGCTTGCCATTGGCGCGCAGATACAGGCGGATATCGATCTGCTGGGTGCCCTCGTCCGGCGGCACCAGGTCGAACATCGCCCGATAGCCCTTGAGCTCGTGCAGCGGGCGCGCCGACACGATTTCAGTAGTGCCGCGCGACACCTGCAACACCGCCTCCACCTTGGCCTTTGCGTCCTTCGCCAGCGCGGCCAGTTCGCCGCCGGCAAAATCCACCGCAAAGCGCCAGGAGAAATGGCTGCGTTTTTGCCCGACGATGCCGCCGAGGCCGGTTCGGGTCGCCACGCAATGCGCCAACGGCGAGCTGGCCGGCGGCTGCGCGCCCCAGTACAGCCGGTAGCCCATCAGCAGTTCCTGCCCCGGCTGCGGCTTGGCTTGCGGGTTCCAGAACGCCACGATGTTGTCGAAGGTCTCGTCCACGGTCGGAATCTCGACCAGCTGCACCGAGCCCTTGCCCCAACCACTCTTGGGTTCCACCCACAGGCACGGGCGCTTTTCGTAAAACACGCCATCGTCCTGGTAATGGTCGAAGTTGCGGTCGCGCTGCAGCAGCCCGAACCCACGCGGGTTCTCGTCGACGAACATGTTGAAACGCAGATGCGGCGGGTTGCATAACGGGCGCCAGATCCATTCGCCGCCGCCGGTCCACATCGCCAGGCCATCGGTGTCGTGAATTTCCGGACGCCAATCCCAGTCCATCCGGTTATCGTTTTCGCCGACCTGGTACATGCTGGTGCACGGGCCGATACCCAGCCGCTCGATCGCCTTGCGTGGGTACAGCGCGCTGTCGATATCCATCAGCAGCACATCGCCATTGGTGATGGCGAAGCGGTACGCGCCGGCAACGCTGGGCGAATCCAGCAAGCCGTACACCACCACCGTGTCCGAATCGTCGGCCGGCTGCTCCAGGTAATAGGCGATGAAATCCGGAAACTCTTCCGGCCCGCCGGTACCGGTATCGATGGCCAGCCCGCGTGCCGACTGCCCATACTGGCCTTCCTTGCCGACCGCACGGAAATAGCTTGCACCCAGGAATGCCGAAAAGTCGCGGTCGGTGTCCTTGCGTGTGTTGAGCCGGAAACCGGCAAAGCCCAGATCCTTTGGCAATTGCTTGCCGCCCAGCCCGCTGCGGCCGTAATCGAATGCCGCCGGGTCGTAGGCCAGTTGCTGTGCCTTGCCATCGACGATGTCGTAAATGTGCACCGGGGTATGGAAATACAGTCCCAGGTGGAAGAACTTGGCCTGGAATTTGCCGTTGCCATCGGCCCACAACGCGTGGTCCTGGCGATAGCGGATGGACTGATACTGATCCCAGTTCAGCGCCTCGAGCGGCCCCGGCAATACCTGCTTGTGGCTTTTATAAGGCGCCTTCGCCAGCGCGCGCGCCTGCCCTTTCAACCAGGCGTAGTCGAAGGGTTGCGGTTGCCCGAGTCGACGCAGACCAACGGCCTTGGCCGCCAGCGCCCACTGCGGCAACGTCGGCAAACCGAGCGCGGCCAATGCGGCAGCAGCATTCTTCAGGAAGTGGCGTCGTTGCATGCGCATCGATCTGGTCAGGGAATGGGCGACATCATAGCCACAGCCCGGCATCGACGTGAATTCGCATCTCAGCGAGGCGCAGGCGGCGCATCGCACGCATTGGCCAGCGCCAGCGCGTTGGCCTGGCTGCAAAGGAACCGCCGCTGCGCCTGTTCCTCATCCGGCCCGCTATAGCGCAGCAGCGTCCACTGCTCCTGTGCCTGCATTTGCGCACCTGGCGCAAGCTGCCGATACGGCGCGTGCACCTCCATTTCCAGCAATCCCTGTTCCGGATGCCGGGGTGGCGCATCCAGATACAACTCCACCTGGCCTTGCTCGGGATGGATCGCCGACAGCGGTTGATGCGCGAAGCGAATCACCAAGACCTGCCCGCCTGCGAACCCGGCCATCCATCCTGCCGACGGCTGCAGCAATAGCTTGCCGCGCTGGATCAATTGGTCTGGACGCGTATCGGCGCGCAGCGCGAGCAGGCCGCGCTCATGCTGATAGCGCGGCGCAATCGTGCCGGGCTCGCGCGGCGGCTGCAGCCGGATATCCGCAGCAGCGGCAACGGGCACAAACACCCGCGTCGTTGCCGCAACCCGCGTATTGAACCAAAGATCCCAGGCAATTGGCTACGCGCCGATATTACGTGCGCTGGCCTGGATGTCGACGGTATCCGCACGCGCTGCAGAACGTTTGATCTGCTTGCGCAATTGCACCCCGGTCAGCGGGCTGGGCACCCCTTCAAATTCCACCACGTCATGACGACGCATGCTGACGCGCGTCTGCGCCAGGGACAGATACGGATCCGGCGGCCACACCGCGGCCGCCGCCTGACGCTCGTGGTTGAGCTGCTGGTGCAACCACCACTGACTCTGCGGCCCGACCCACACATCATGGCCGAAATAGGGAATATCCCCCGCAGTGGCCGACACCTCGGGCGCAGGCTGTTGCTCCACTGCCGCACCGACCTTCAACACGTTGGGCTGGCCGCGCAGATGGAACGACAGCACGCGCCCGCCAAATGCCGGCGTGACGCTCAGCTCTATCGCGTTGGTCTTCAACTGGAGACGCTCTACGGCAGCTGCCGCGCTCGAAGAGGGCGTCATCGCGCCGGTCGACGGCATCGCTACCAGCGCACATGCACCGATAAGGATCAGAGGAATGACAAGCTGTCGGGGGCTGGACATACAGCGCTTCCACATGAGGACCTCACGATTGTGGCCCGCCGCCTACCTGGACACCAGGACACCGCTGCTCGCGGCTGCTTGCTGTACCTCCGCTGGAGCTCAGGTGCGACATCGCACTATGTTTGCCTGGAGAACTGGCCACGCAGGGCGCTGAGCACTCTCGAGGGACTCGAGCACAAGAGGGTTTCCGTGCGGTCGGCACATGCGCCCGGACGTGCAGGTTGGAGCGCACGTCCGATGCCGGTATCCAGAGCGAGCGTAACGATCGCGAGGATTCTTGCAGCTAGCTGGCCGCTTTACGGGTGCGGTACAGCAATCGATTCAGTAGTCTCGGGCGGCCCGACCGCATGCGTCGCAACCAGCCAGTGCATGCCGAAAGCTACGGTGCCCAAGAGAGCCGCGTCGACCGTCACAGCATTGCGCAGAGCAGACGCGTGTAGCACGCCCGCAGGCGAGCCATATGGAGAGTTGCTCGGAGTCGCTTTGTTGTGACTTGCGCGGCAACGATCGTGACACGATCGCGAGAGTACCAGTGCTCAAACACCGCGTCGGCGCGATATCGCGCTTATCGCTGACAGCTCCCGCACCACACCGTGGCGCGTTGACCAATCGTCGCGTGCTTCAACACCCGCCCACATTGCTTGCAGGCCTCGCCTTCGCGCCCGTACACAGAGAGTTCCTGCTCGAAATAGCCAGGCGCACCATCCGGGCTGATGAAGTCGCGCAAGGTAGTCCCGCCGCGTTGGATGGCATACGCCAGGATGTCTTTCACTGCGTCAGCCAGACGCCGATACCGCGCCAGCGACACTTTTCCCGCCTCGCGCAGCGGACTGATTCCCGCCCGATGCAGGCTTTCGGCAGCGTAGATATTTCCAACCCCGACAACCACGGCCTGATCCATCAAAAAGGTTTTGACGGCGGCACGCCGCCCTTGTGCCAGTGCGTGGAGATAATCGCCAGTAAATGCGTCCGATAATGGTTCTGGACCAAGCGCAGCGAGCAACTCATGGGTTTGTGTGCCGGATTGCCACAGCAGGCAGCCAAAGCGACGCGGATCGTTGAAGCGCAGCACGCGCCCGTTCTGCAGACTGATATCCACATGGTCATGCGCCCGCGGCAGGGTGTCGCCTGGCAGCACCCGCAGACTTCCGGACATCCCCAGATGCAACAGCGCGCTGCCGCCCGCATCTGTATCGATCAACAGATATTTCGCGCGTCGGCGCACGTTGGTAATGGTAGCGCCGGGGAGCAAGCGCTCGATCTGCTCGGGAATCGGCCAGCGCAAATCGGGCCGACGCAGGATCACGCCATGGATCCGCTGCCCAACCAGATGCGGCGACAGGCCACGCAACGTCGTTTCGACCTCGGGCAACTCGGGCATCAGCGCATCCAACAAGCGCCGGTCACATACCGGCAAGGCAGCTAATGGGGTCGAAACACTCAAATGCAATCAATGCGACGCTGCCGGCGTGCCATCGCTGGTCTATCCCTGCCTTGCCCGCCTGATAGAAGCGCTACTTCCACGTCATACCGTGAACTGAAGATATCGGATCACGATTCGTTTCGACGTGACCTGCTGATCTTTCGCAGCGGCGGCCCTTGCGTTTCTGGCTCGCATCTACGCGTTCTTCGACTGCACCGCGTGGAGCCGATCAATGGCGCAGCGATGTAATGCTGAGCCCTGCGTTGGCGATCCAGTTTCTGGGACTGGATATGTGAAACGTCCTCCTTGCGTCTTGTCTCACCAAGGATGTGGGGCCCATCACTGATGCCGTGATCGATCCGCTCCAGGCCGTTCTTTGTATCGAGGATATGCGCACTAGGACGTCGGCCGAGCGAGGCTGTCATGGGCGATGTCTGTTATCGGCTCCAGCGAGTGCCGCACCGTGCATCTGGCAT
>JAAIGF010066157.1_pt1 | contig 76373 bp, 68 predicted proteins | sample 6487441 | NCBI WGS metagenome assembly JAAIGF01 (sample SAMN13974129, study PRJNA590717) | phyllosphere metagenome | biome: pepper field; feature: multiple bacterial spot infested pepper fields; material: pepper leaves; isolation source: leaves from pepper fields | host: Capsicum annuum ...
TCAAGCCGTTCGCGTTCTTCGTTGGAAAGGTGGGCTGCAATTTCGTTATAGAGGTCTTGCTTGACGAACGGCACGAAGGCCTTGCCGCTGTCGAACAGCTCGCCTTGCGGCAGTCGAGTCAGGAATGATCGTACCTCATCGCTCTCAACTTTCAGGGCAAACATACCCATCAATTCGGCGGCCTTTTCGGCGGGGCGGGTGTCGGTAGCTGGGAAGAACGATGCATGTGGCTTTCGCTTGTCGTCGCGGCCCAGAATGATGATTGGGCAAGGTAGGGTGATGGGCGAAGCAGCGGTCGTGGTTGCGGTGGTCATATTTGTAGCTCTCCAAATAGAAGAGGGGCCGTAACAGGCCCCTCACGCTGGCAATATTGCCAGTTTGTAATGATATATCATTACAATTAGGAGTTGTCAACAAAGGCGACACGCGGCGCGCTTGGGAACATCACGTTACGTTGAAGTCAAGAGATTTGAATCAACCTGGATCTCCCTATAGTTGTAATATACAAGGCTACTGCAGCCTCCGACATGCTGGAGCAAAACGCTTTATTTTAGCATCGCTCTTAATTCATCGATCGATAACATCGGCTCGCGCCGGTGGATCATGGCGTGACAATTGGGGCAAACTGGCCTTAGGTGTTCAACGGGGTTCACCACGTAAGTCTTCTTGATTTGTTTAAGGGGAAGAAGATGGTGCACATGGATGAAATTCTTTCCTCGCTCACCGTAACGTTCGCCAAAGTCTAGGTCGCACCCCTGACAGCGCGTACCGTAGTAACTCAAGCAAGCCGCGCGTGCAGCTTCACTTCGCTCGTAGCGGTTGACTCTGACGCTTGTCACCGCTCCCTCTTCATAAGTTTCCTGTGGAGCCGCCTCGTCTGGAAACAACTGATCAGAGTAACCGCCGGGACCGTTCCAGTACCTAATGACTGGGCTTCCCCACTTTAGATCAGGCGGCGCGGTGACATAGTTCTCTAACTTGACGAGTACTCCTCTACTCGCCGCCCGATGAAGCGCATGTGCGACCGCAGAAAAGGCGGAGTAGTGGGTACCCGCACCCTGTCCACCTTCACCATAGCGAGTGACGAGTGACTTCCAAAGCTCAGGGCGAGCAGAACGAAGAGCGTCTATGAAATGAGCGGTGTGAAAAGGGCGTGGCGCGACGCTTTTCATCGTCGCAACGATTATGTCATCCGATAAAAGACTGGAGACACGTGACGCGAAGGCTTTCTGCCCGGCAGCACGAGCATCCTCCACGTTTCGGAACTGCTCACTTAGCTCCTCTCCAAGTACGAAGACTGTGTAGATACCACTATTGGTATGCGTATGAGTCTTGTTCTTCAAAATGGTGACTGCTGCAATCCCATCTATTTTGCCTTCGGACATGGGTCGGTGTCCATGGGCATCGAACGCAAGCGCATCTTTGGAAGTAGTCATATCAAGCACTCCGTAAAAAACGGTCTGATGTAACCATTTATCTCGACATATTGCCAGCTGTCGTCACTCATCGGAGGCACCCGTCGCCCCGAAAGATGTGGCCGTAAACAAGCTACGGCGAAACGCCAATTAAATTCGTAAGCAAACGACACGCGGGGATATCGCCACGCGTGCACGCGCTTGCCTCATCAGGAAACGCAAATGCCGGAACCCGCGAGGGTAAAGGCATATGGGTCAACTGTACCTATAGGACACGAGTAGTACCCAACAACACACCCACATAAATAATCAAACCAACCATGAAAGAATACAACATGACCGATGCGCAGATAATCGATGGTTACATCACCATGATGGAGGAAAGGGTATTTGGGGGCTGGGAACCATACCTCATCACTCTCATGTTCAATCAGTTGACAGGCAACGAACAGACCAAACAACGCCAGATGCTGAAAGAATGTGAAATCGTTTATGCTCGCCTTCTCACAAGGCTGATCAAAAGGCCGCACAATACCCCGACTGAGCAAATGCCGTTCTGGATATCATGCTTCGATTGGCCCGTGAACAAAAGGGAGAAAACGGCTCTTCCGGATATTCTGACCAATGATGGAATGCATGTTCATGCGTTTCTCATGGTGCCGCCAAATGCGAAAACCGGCGATAGGCTGGGTGACATCGTGGCGCGTTCGCCAAAATCTTTTCTAGTAGGAGAGGGAATGTCGTTGGCGCGGCTGCATGTCGAGCCGATAGAAAAGACTGCGCCGAGGGCAGCGTTGTACACGTTGAAACAGGTGCCGCGAAAAAGAATGACTTCGGCAGACATTTTGGTGCTGCCGAAGTCACAGAGTGAACTTATCTAACCGAGTGCCACCCTTTAAAGGTCAGGCGCAGACTCTTTGGCCTTAGGTTTTGCCGTTCCTACTTTGTGCACATGTAGTTCGAGCGGCGGACCTAACGCCGCCAGCGTCGCCTTCATCCAGAGCTCTGAACCCACTTTATGGGCCATCAAAGACTTCTTGATGTTTGTGAACCGCAAGACCGCATTCACGTCGAATTTCGCACTTTTCATTTCTTTTTGGCGGGAAGAATCGCCGCTTTTGTTCGCAATTAGCGGATTGCTTTTCTTGCTTTCTTTTGTAACCGCCGTGGTACGAGTCGCTTCTTTTTTTTCATTTTTATCGTCGTCGGCCAGTTGCTTCTCAAGCTTCTTTTTCTCAGAACTGGCCGTAGAGAGCTTTTTGAGGCCCTCTGTCATCATTAGCTTTTTCAGCTTCTTACCGGTGATGCCTTCCTCCACCGCCGACGCAACAGCATTGTAGTAGAAACTAGCTTTCTGCTGCGCCTTCTTTCCAGGTCCCACCATGAATTTAATGGCAAATCGCACTGCATGTTCGATCTGATGAGGCTTTGGCGGCTTTGTTTTTTGCCAAGAACCGTCACAGAATAGCTTCCACTCATTTTTGTCAGCTTTCAACGCTAGACCAATCTCAACGGCTGAAACGATATCACTATAAACCGCCTTGCGATGAGCTTTTCGCCTAGCCTTGAAGGCGTCGTGAAGTGCATCAAGCCTTTCGATCAGAGACTTCCCCCTTTCTTTCTCGGATTTTTTCGGATTATCCGATTTTTCTATACTTCTGCCAGAAGAGCCGGCGTTGGCTTTCTTTAAAGTTTGGACGGAAGACATATTATTTTCCTCCCATATCAATTTCGCGCAGGAGGGCATTGATATCCTCAGCCCGCCATACGGTAACCCGTGGTGAAATCTTGCGTGGTTGCGGAAATTTTCCGGTTTTTACGCCTGCCCAAAAACCTGACTTACTGATTGGTAGGGGGCCATCGGGTCGAACGATCTGGTTAAGGCGTACAAATCCCGTTTGCGGGAAGATGCGGGTTGCAATGTTTTCAGGCTGTTTTTCGTCGCGGATACTTAGGTGTTTCATCGGTTTCTCCGTGTGAGTTGTCGAACACGGAGAAATGATGGCTCGAAACTTATCGGTTTATAATTCTGTATTTATCCATGGATGGGGCGTCCAAAAATGGACAGGTATGATGTATTTAAATATTGATTACATTGCGAAAAGCCGTGTTAAATGCTGCGGTCTCAACGATACTCAACTTTTGAGGTGCGAAGGCGGTGGCATGCCCGCCACCAATTAAGGTTATTGTTTTCCGTTCGAGGTCCGGGTCGCCCATCCGAGCAAATATATGAGCGGCAACATAGCGAGCCCGACATACCCAAATGTCGAGATAAGGTTGGTGATTTTTGTACGAAAAGAAGCCGTCCAGAATGAGTTGCAAAAGCGTTTTCCTATTTATGCGGATAGTTGACGCCGCGTATAACAGTGCCAGCGTTTGCTTGTTCTGGCTCCAGCGCTGGTGAAGCAGGGATCGGGACACATATTTTTCTTTGTATGGAAAGGGTGGCTTCGTCGCTTTTAACTCGTCCAGTACGAGCACCGCTTTATTGAGACTTGGAACAAAAGGGCGGCCACGGACACTGAATTGATCAATAGCGTGGTGAAGAAAGGTCATGGCTAGAACTGCCGTGTTTATAACTTTCTCGTCTCGTTCGAATGCGATCCACATCATCTCGAACGAAGGATTTTGTGCGAACGCTTGATACCCGCCCAAGCTGTCATAAATTTCGATCAAAAAGTCCATGCTTGTGAGGATGTAACGGGCCGTTATGTCTCTCTCCAAACTCAACTGAGCTTCGCCCAGTTTCCATTCAGTATCGTGCATATGGTTTAGTGCTGCGTGCACCATGAGAACTTCCCGCACGCGACGCTCTCTAGGCATAATTAGCCATCCGCCAAAACTTGCGGCGAGAACCTCCTTGTAGCCGGGGTAATACTCCTTGCTATCGAGCAGCACCTGCAAGATTTCCTTGGCTTTGTATTTGCCGACAAGCGCGAGGACGGTTGGACGAATGTGATCTGTCACTTGATGACTGGGAGCCCAGCGCCGCCTCAGTGCATCGAGAGCGGTGACGACATCTCGCATCTCTTCTGATTCCATTACTTCTTTGATGTCGACCATGCTATCCCGCCTACCGTTGGTGAACCGGGCGACCGTATCTGATTCACCAACATTTAAGCAGTGCGATGCGGCATCCACCTTCCAGTAAGAGCAGGTTCGTCCAGTGACATCCGCTTAGTTTTCGGTATTTTAAGCGGTATAGATGTCGATAATTACATATTATATGATATATATCAAAAACTTGTATATCTGTTTCGATTCCCTTCACCCGCTCCAGCTTTTCGCACCTGTACCCGTTAAGTTCAGACAGCGTAAGTCTCGCAACGCTGAACAAGCTCTCGCGAAAACTCTCCGCTATAATCGCTGTCTTCATCACAAAATACATCTTTTCGTTGAGATAAGATGCGATGCGTGTTTCGATGCGGCCTGTACGTGCGATTCTTTTGTTTTTGGCATTTATAATTTCGTCGAGAGGCCCATGTCCGTTTCAGATGTGATTTTCCGCCCGTTCGAGACGATGATACGTCCGCTGGATATTCCGTTTCGACCCCTTCCGTCCAAAGGGCCGATTTCGGTTTTGTGGCATTTCATTTCGATGTTTCGCGGCGTTCTTCTGGCGCTCGCCTTGTCGTCCATGGCCGTTGAGGCGATCAATCTGGCGATTATCTGGGGGTTGTCGGTCATCGTTGACGGCGTGACCGCTCAAGGGGCGGCAGCCTTCCTGAATAATGAAATGCCTCTCCTTATTTTCTTGGGATTGCTGATCTTTCCGGCGATGCCTATCGCGTCGTTTCTGCTGAACACGCTGAATTCTCACACGCTCGGTATTGCAATGCCCGCCGCCATTCAGTGGCAGGGGCATAAGGCGGTGGAGCGGCAGGACCTTGCTTTCTTCCACGAGCTTTATGCAGGGCAGGTTGCATCAAGGCTGTCGCAGGTGGCCTCAGCGGTGCAGCAGCAGATTATCAATGCCTTCCAGATCGGGCCGCGTTTCCTGTTGCAGATGGTCGGATCGGTGCTGTTGCTTGCAACGCTCTCCTGGCAGCTGGCGCTGCCGGTTCTGATATGGATTGTTCTCAACGTGCTGCTTGCGGTGAAGCTGGCGCCCGTTTTCACCGAAAGATCGCGGCAATCGGCAAAGCAGCGCAGCCTCGTGTCGGGCGCGATTACCGATCTCTACAGCAATATGCAGATGATCAAGCAATTTGCCGCAGAGGACAGCGAGGCGGGCGCAATCCGCCGGATTTTGAACAAGGCGGTCCACACGCAGCATAAAGAGCAACGGGTCTTTCGGACATCCGAACTCATTGTCGTTTTGTTGAACATGGCGCTTTGGCTGGCCATTCTGTCTGTGGGTCTTTCCGGCCTTGTGAAAGGCTTCATCACCATCGGTGAGTTCGTTGCCGCGGTTTACATTCTTCAGCGTTTGTCCGGGCACACCTTCACCTTTTTGCAGATGGGTCAGCAGATTTTTCAAGCCATAGGCACGATCAAGGACGCTATGCCGGTGATGACCACCCCACCGACGATTTGCGACAATGAGGATGCGTCCGAGTTGAAGGTTGGTCGGGGAGAAATCCGGTTCGACCACATCCGTTTTGCCTATAAGTCTGGCAGGCCGATTATCGATGATCTGTCGCTTACGGTGCATGCGGGGGAGAAGGTCGGGCTCGTTGGGCTTTCGGGTGCGGGCAAAACGACGCTCGTCAATCTGCTGCTGCGTTTCTACGACATACAGGATGGGTCGATCCGTATTGATGACCAGAATATTCGCGATGTCACGCAGGCAAGCCTGCGACGCAATATCGGCGTCATCGCGCAGGATGTTGCGCTGCTGCACAGATCTGTCGGCGACAATATTCGCTATGGGCAACCGGAGGCGACGCAGGAGGATATCGAGCGCGCGGCGAAGGTTGCAAAGGCAGATGGCTTTATCGCGGAACTGGCGGATGGCGACGGGCGGAAGGGGTATCAGGCTTTCGTCGGGGATCGCGGGATCAAGCTGTCCGGCGGGCAGCGACAGCGCGTTGCCATTGCAAGGGTGCTGCTGAAAGATGCGCCAATACTTATCCTCGACGAGGCAACCTCTGCGCTCGACAGCGAATCCGAAGCCGCCATTCAGGAGAAGCTGGACCTCGTGATGGAGGGCAAGACCGTCATTGCCATCGCCCATCGCCTGTCCACGATTGCGCAGATGGACAGGATCATCGTGCTCGATAAGGGTCGCATTATTGAGGAGGGGACACCGGAGGAACTGGTGAGGCAGGATGGCCTTTTCGCCCGGCTCTGGAAGCGGCAGATTGGCGGCTTCATTCCGGAGGATTGATTTCCACCTACTGGCAGTGTCCGGCGTCCGGTTGAGAACTTTGCCGTTTGACCCCATATGGGATCAAACGAAGGAGTTTTCCCATGGGCAAGATAATCGTCGGTTCCGCTCTGCTGGTCTCAACCCTCATGATCAGCGGGTGTCAGACGTGGCATAGTCCTTATCGTGGTACCCAGTGGCGGATGGATCAGGTGATGGATGGTGATCCGTTCCGGGAGGGGGATGGAAACCGGGGGGGAGATTCCGGGAATGTTTATATCCGGCGCTGATCGTTTCCGTGACTGATGGCGGCAGAATTTCAGCCGCCTTTATTGCTCGGCTTGTGCGGGGTCTTGTTCCAGACGAAGGGCTTGTAGCGAAGTTCGTAGACCGCGCGCCAGGCGGCGGCGGACAGCATCAGCCAGTAGAGCGGTGTGAACAGCCATTTTCGTCCGACCAGTTTTCGCTCGTGCGGGATCATGCCGCGCAAGCCCATCATCAGGAAGATCGCGTAGCTGGCGATGATGTTGGTGGTATCGATGGCGAAGAAGGTGAGCTGGTAGGGCGAGATTGCGCTCAAGCCACCTGTCCAGAGCATGCACGCAATATAGGCGATATAGACGAGAAAGAGGGGATGTGTCAGCGATGAGAGCAGCATTCCGCCGATCATGAGATGGAAGACGAAGTAAGCGCGCCAGCCCATCTGGCGCGCAGTGGAAAGCGGTGAGCGCATCATCACCAGCCATGTCTGCAGCCAGCCCTTGAACCAGCGTGCCCGCTGGGCCATCCAGACGGGCAGCTCGGTTGGCGCGTCTTCAAGCGTGGGATAATGGATGACGTCGCAGCGGTAACCAAATCGGTAGAGCCGCAGCCCGAGATCCGCATCTTCGGTGACATTATAGGGATCCCATGCTCCGACTTCCTTTAAGGTCGAGGCGCGGAAGTGGTTGGAGGTTCCGCCGAGCGGCAGGGGCATCCTGGTTCTGGCCAGCATGGGCAGCATGCGCCGGAACAACGCCGAATATTCCAGCGAAAAGGATGAGGTGATCCAGGAGGTCTCCGCATTGCTGATGATGAGCGGTGCTTGCAGGCAGGCGAGACTATCCGGTGCATGGCGGAAGCGGGCATAGGCTTCTCGCAACTGGCTGCGATGTGGCCTGTCTTCCGCATCGTAGACGGCCACGAATTCTCCCCGGACGCCTGAAAGGGCGTAATCGAGCGCTTTCGGCTTGGTGCGCGGCAGGGAGGGCGGAACGCGCACGACCTCGAAATGGCGCCCGAGTTCGAGCCGATCGATCGCGTTGAGCGTCATGGGATCGTCTGCTTCACAGACAAGCTTGATATCGAGGCGGGACTTGGGCCAATCCAGACGGTCGAGCGCGGTGACCAGCTGTTCGATAACGGCTTCTTCCCGGTGTAGTGCGACGAGTATGGTGTAGACCGGAAGCTGGTCGTCCTGGGCTGCATCCAGCAGCAGGAGTGTGTTGCGGTCAGGAGCGCGCTGAAGCGGAGAGAGCCGGAAAAGGAGCGCCGCCAGATAGAGCAGCGATGTGAAGATGTGCAGGAGCTGAAGCGTCGGCACGGCGGAGATGCACAGGGAAACCGCAAAGAGCGCGGCACCTGCGCCGATGAAAAACCCCTGCTTGCCCTCCATGACGATGCGCGCCGAATAATGCGGGCGGGCTTCGAAAAGCTGATTGATCGTCTGGCGGGTTCGTCGCTCCGACCCTGCCTGCCAGACGGCCTCGCGAAGGGCGCTTGGCGTTGTTACCACCAAATCTTTGCGGATGGCGGGCCGCGCTTTCAGCGCTTGCCTGAGCCTACCGATGGTCTCAAGGTCTGGAACGACCGCGATATATGGCTTGCTGTCTTTGGGCGAAAGACGCACCATCCGGCTATCTGCCAGCTGAGTGTCGAGTGCGGGTGTATCGACAACGATTGTGGCATCCAGCGTCTCGACAAAGGAGAGACGAAGATATCGGGCAAAGGCGCCGTACCACGCGTTTTCGGTAACGAGCTCGTTCGCCAGCAACTCGTCTTCAAGCGTCGTGCCGTTACGCTCGGCCATTTCCGAAAACGTATCGATATAGGGTTTTCCGATACCGAGCTCTGCCAGAAATGCGAGGTCGTCGCGGTCCGGCAGCGCCGGGCTCAGCAGGAAGGGGTCGTCCTCCAGCGGCTCGAAGGCAACAAAATCGTCCTGCACAAGCATCGCGTTGGGCGAATCTTGTGTATACTCATCCAAACGCAACATCGTACCCAGCCACCCGCAGGTGGTACCCTTACCCAATACCCGTGTCGGATCATATACATGCGCTCCTTGGTTGCACCCCTGAAATTGCTGGGTATTTCTGCATCTCTTCTTTGTGTTTCGATTTTTTCTTCTCAAGGCGCGCTCGCGGAAAGCGCAAGCCTTCCGGTTCTGTTCGACAAGCAGGAGCGCTTGCCCGGCGCCGATCTGTCGACCGTGCCGCGGGTGCGCTTTCTGATGTCGGTGGATTTTCCGCCCTTTAATTTTACCGATCAGGACGGACGTCTGGTCGGTTTCCATGTGGACCTGGCGCGCGAAATCTGCGCGCAGCTGAAGATCGAGAGCAAATGCCAGGTGCAGGCGCTGCCATTCGATGAGCTGGAAGCAGCACTGGAAATGGGGGAGGGCGAAGCGGTGATGTCCGGTGTCGCGTCATCCTCTGACCTTAGACGCAGTTTCAGCTTCACGCGGCCCTATCTGCTTTTGCCCGCGCGTTTTGCCGTGGCGAAATCCGCCAAGCTGGATGGCCAGACCGCTTTGGCACTTTCCGGCAAGAAGGTCGGTGTCATCACCAATTCGCGCCACGAGCAGATGCTGAAGGCATTTTTTCCCAAGGTGGCGGTAAACGGTTTCGGCGGTTACGAGCCCATGTATGAAGCGCTGAAAACCGGCAAGGTGGATGCCATCTTTGCCGATAGCCTGCGCCTGCCGTTCTGGGTTGCTGGCACGGCTTCGGATAATTGCTGCGCCATGTTCGATGGGCCCTATATGTCCGACAAATTTCTGGGCGAGGGGCTTTCCATCATGACGGTCGATCCCGAGAACAAGCTGGTTCCGGCCTTCGATCAGGCACTTGCCGCACTCTCCCGTAATGGACGGCTGGAAGAGATTTACCGGCGCTATTTCCCTTACGGGCTGTTTTAGCGTTTCCAGCAAAAGTGCGAAGCGGTTTTGCGTCTGGACAACGCGTTAGACAAACAATTAGATCACTGGCTGGCCCAGATGATGCGGGCCACCCACTCCACTTCGGCAAGCTCGAAGCTGCGGTTTGGGTGTTCCGGGTTGAGGGATAGAAGCTCGATTGTTTTGGCAGTCTGGCGGGCCAGAATTTTTGCCATGACCTCGCCATCCCGGCTTTTGACGACGACGCGGTCGCCACGGCGCACCTGGGCACCCGGCTCTACGATCAGCACATCGCCATCGCGGTAAAGCGGCATCATGCTTTCGCCCTGCACTTCCAGCGCATAAACGCCCGCCTTGTTGGCGGGCGAGGCGGGAAAATCCACCACATCCCAACCCTGACCGACAGGAAAACCGCCATCATCGAAAAAGCCGCCGGAGCCCGCCTGCGCGAAGCCGAGCAGCGGAATGGCGCTGACTTTTCCAACCGTCACATCTTCCGCAGCAATGGCTCTTTCGCTTTTGCCGAAGGCATATCCAAAAAACTGATCGATGGTCGCACCGGTGGCATCGAGGATTTTGGAAACGGATTCTGTCGATGGCCAGCGCTGCCGCCCATCGGGACCAAGCCGCTTGGATTTGTTGAAGGAAGTGGGGTCAAGCCCCGCCTTGCGGGCAAGGCCTGAGGGCGTCAGGTGATGACGGTCGGCAAGCGTATCGATCGCGCTCCAGATATTGTCATGTGAAAGCATCGTTCAATGGCCCGGATGAAACTGCGGCGTCAGGCGGCGTCTGTCAGTCGATGGTAAAATAGCCAACACTCCGAAAAGAGTAAAGAGAAAAAGGAATAAAATCCTTTCCTGCTTTCATTGCGGAAGCGGAGTGTAAGCCGCTTTCCAAGCCATTGAACATAAACCCTCTTTCATACACCGGCATGACGTGACGCCGGTTTTTGCCTCATGCAACCAGCATGGGCACGTTGAGCTTGGACAGCTGAATGACCGCCTGCGTGCGGCTATCGACATTCAGCTTCAGCAGAATGGCAGAGACATGCGCCTTGATCGTCGCCTCGGAAACATTCAGCTCATAGGCGATCTGCTTGTTCAAAAGCCCTTCACCCAACATGCCGAGAACGCGGCTTTGCTGCGGTGTCAGCGTTCTGAGCCTGCCGATCAGATCGGTGACGTCCGGGTCCTGATCGCGGCTGGATTGGCAGGCGGCGGGAATATAGACATCGCCTTCCAAAACGGCGCGGATACCGGCGCGAATATCCTCGATGCCGGAGGATTTGGAGATGAAGCCGGAAGCGCCAAGTTCGATGGCGCGGCGCATCGTGGCGGGATCGTCGGTGGCGGAAACGATGATGATGGGCAGGCTGGAAAATTCCGCGCGTAATGCCATCAGGCCGGAAAACCCGCTGACGCCCGGCATGGCGAGGTCGAGCAGCATGAGATCGGCCTCCGCTTCGGCCTCTGCACAGGCTCTTGCTGCTTCGAAATCACCCGCCTCGATGATCCTGTTGTCGCCTTCCAGTCCGCTGACCGCCTGACGCAGAGCGCCGCGAAACAGCGGATGGTCATCTGCAATGATGATCGTGAGTTCTGACATGCCGCGCCCCCTCCCAAGAGCATTTCATGTATACCTCCCCGGACAGGCTGCATGCAGCTATCCTTAATGTGGAGGATTGCGCCAAATCGGCTGCAATACAAGCACTAGATTTGCCAGGGCGGGCCATACACGCGGTTTGGCCGTAAAAATCTGTGTGAAGCGATGGACATCAGCCACCTTTTACGGCAAACCGCCTGCAAATGAAGGAGACGCCGCATGAGTGAAACGCCCCCCGTCATCTACAAGATCGTGCCTTCCTCTCTTTGGCAGGAGGCAAGGGAAGCGGGCGTTTTCAAGGGGGCGGCAATCGATCTGACCGATGGCTACATCCACTTCTCCACCGCAGAACAGGTGAAGGAAACGGCGCTGCGCCACTTCACAGGCCAGGAAGATTTGCTGCTGGTGGCCGTCGATGGCGGCGCGCTGGGTGAAAAGCTGGTATTCGAGCCCTCGCGTGGCGGAGACCTCTTCCCGCATCTTTACGGCGATCTGCCGCTGAATGCCGTGCTGTGGGAAACGCCGCTGACGCTGGGCGATGACGGCGCACACCAGTTTCCGGAGATTTGAGCATGAGCGGACTATTTTCCTCTGTCGGCCGCAAGGGCCTGTTCCTGCTGGACCCCGAAGTGGCACATGGTGCCTCGATTGCAGCGCTGCGCAGCGGCTTCATTCCCACCTGCCATGTGCCGCATGATCCGCGCCTGCAGCAGAGCGTTGCGGGTCTGGTCTTCCCCAACCCGCTCGGCATGGCGGCGGGTTATGACAAGAATGCGGAAGTGCCCGGTCCGCTTTTGAAGCTCGGCTTCGGCTTTACGGAAATCGGCACGGTGACGCCGCGCGCGCAATCCGGCAATCCCAAGCCGCGCATCTTTCGTCTGGTGGAAAACGAAGCGGTTATTAACCGCCTCGGCTTCAACAATGAAGGACATGCGGCGGCGCTGTCGCGACTGATCGCCGCTGGCCTGCGCGGCATCGTCGGCGTCAATATCGGTGCCAACAAGGATAGTGACGACCGGATCGCGGATTATGTGAAGGGGATCGAGACATTTTCCTCGGTCGCTTCCTATTTCACCGCCAACATCTCCTCGCCCAACACGCCGGGCCTGCGCGACCTTCAGGCGCGTGAAAGCCTTGCCGCGTTGTTGACCGCGGTTCTTGCGCAGCGGGACCTCGAGGCGGAAAAGCTCAACCGCCATATCCCGGTTTTCCTGAAAATCGCACCTGATCTGACCGAAGAAGGCCTTGACGATATCGCCGCCGAAGTGCTGGCGCACAGGCTCGATGGCCTGATCGTATCCAACACCACGCTCTCGCGCGATGGTCTGAAACCGGGCCGCAACAACCACGAAACCGGCGGTCTTTCCGGCAAGCCACTGTTCGACCTTTCAACCACCGTGCTGGCCAAAATGCGCAAGCGCGTCGGCCCGGATCTGCCGCTCATCGGCGTCGGTGGCGTTTCTTCGGCGGAAACCGCTCTCGAAAAGATCAAGGCCGGTGCCGATCTCGTGCAGCTCTATTCCTGCATGGTTTATGAGGGGCCGGGCCTGCCGGGAACGATTGTCCGCGGGCTTTCGCGCATTCTGGAACGCGATGGCGTGGCGAATGTGCGGGAGTTGCGCGATAGCTCGGTGGAGAGTTGGGCGGCAAGGGGGATTTGAACGGCTGACCAGCCGCACGTTCAGCACCTAAAGCGGGTCGCAGTGAATAGGATTCACCGCGACCCGCTTTAGATCCTTATTTTTTCGCATGTACGTTATCGTTTAATTGAAGACAATTAAACGCGACATGCTTTAGCCCAGCAGGTTCCCGAACCGCACCGAATAAATCCGGTCCCGCCCCATCAGATGCGCAATCAGCGCATCGTGATTAAACAGCCCGCGCATAGCCTTGTGCCGCAAGTCGAGGCCACCGCTCATGACGCCGAAGGCAGGCATCAGCAGCCGCGCACCATCCGTTGCAAAGCAGGGGCGGCGCACGGTTTTGTCGCGGCGGCGGACTGTTGCGGAGGGGTGCAGGTGACCGGCGATTTCGCCCAGCGCTTCTGTTGCTTTCGCCTTCGGCTCGTGGCGGAAAACGAGATTTGCGTAGAACATCTCATCGTTGGAAGAGCCCGGCAGATCCACCGTGCCATCGGGATCGTGGTTGCCGTTGATCCAGACCCATTCGCGGCCCCGCGCCATCTCGCGGATGATCTCGCGCAGAGGCAGCGGCAGATGTTCGGAGCCTTTGCGATCATGGAAATTATCGCCGAGGCTGACGACGATCTTCGGATCGTATCGCGTGATGAGGGAGGCAAGGATTTTCAGCGTCGCAATCGTATCATAGGGCGGCAGCATCATGCCGCGGCGGGCGAAGGCCGCGCCCTTTTCCAGATGCAGATCGGACACGACGAGCAGCGAAAGATCCGGCAGGTAAAGCCCGCCCAACGGATCGCACAGGGCCGCGACGCCGTTGATGGCGGTCGCGGCGCCCTGGCATTCGAAGCCGGTGGAAAATCTTTCGCTCAAGGCAAGGCGGCTCAGCAATTCCGGTTCAAGCTTTCTTCATTTCGTCAGTTCACGGCACCGCTTGTCAGCGGCTCAGGACATGGCCTCGGCGATCAGCTCATCGGCGGCTTCGGCCAGCACATCGTCCTGCGCTTGTCCGATTACCGTCTCGCGTCCAATTTCCAGCATGACCGGCACGGCGAGCGGAGAAACATGCTCAAGTGCGCGGTGATGCGTATGGCCCTTGATTCGCCTTAGCATATCGCCAAGTCGGGCAATGTCCAAAAGTCCCGCCGAAGCATCGCGTCGCGTGGCTTCCAGCAGGATGTGGTCTGGCTCATGGCTGCGAAGAACGTCATAAATAAGGTCTGAGGAAACAGTCACCTGCCGCCCCGTCTTTTCCTTGCCGGGATGGCGGCGCTCGATCAGGCCGGAGATGACGGCGCAGTTACGGAAGGTGCGTTTAAGCAGGTAGGATTCGTCCAGCCACGCTTCGAGATCATCGCCCAGCATGTCTTCATCCAGCAGGTCCGGCAGCGACAGGCGGCCCGATTCAAGGCGACGGCCCATGTCCTCCATCGCCCAGATCGCCAGCGAGTAATCGGTGGCGACGAAGCCCATCGGCTTTGCGCCAGCGCGCTCCAGCCTGCGGGTCAGAAGCATGCCGAGCGTCTGGTGCGCCAGCCGCCCCTCGAAAGGATACATGACCATGAAGAAACGCTTGCGGAAGGGGAAAGTCTCCACCAGCAGCTCGTCGCGCTTGGGGATGATCGACTTTTCCTTCTGAATGGCCAGCCAGTCCCGCACCTGATCCGGCAGCGCATGCCAGCGGGAGGGATCGGCCAGCATGGAGCGGACCTGATCTGCGAGATAGGTGGAAAGCGGAAACTTGCCGCCTGCATAGGATGGTATCTTCGGGTCCAGAGAGAAGGCCTGACTGACGAGGCACTCGTTCTCGCGGATGCCCTCGAAACGCAGCACCTTGCCTGCAAAGAGGAAGGTATCACCCTGCACCAGCTGTTCGAGGAAATGCTCTTCCACCTTGCCGAGAGACATGCCCCCGCGCCCGACCGTGCCCTTGGCGTTGCGCTTGACCATGCGGACATTGAGTTCGGCTGCTTCGACAATGGTGCCGAGGTTCAGCCGATATTGCTGCGCCACCTGCGGGTTGGACACACGCCAGCGCCCGTCCTTCATCTGGCGGATGCGGGCATAACGCTCATAGGTGCGCAGCGCATAGCCGCCAGTCGCGGTAAAATCCACCACGCGGTCGAAGGTCTCGCGCGGCAGGCCGAAGTAAGGCGACGCGCTAGTCACTTCGCGGTAAAGCTCATCGGCATCGAAAGGCTCGGCGCAGGCCATGCCCAGCACATGCTGGGCCAGCACATCCAGCGCGCCCTCGGCAATGGGCGGCGTGTCCTGCGCGCCGATATAGTTCGCATCGAGCGCGGCGCGGCACTCCATTACCTCGAAGCGGTTGGCGGGCACGAGAATGGCTTTGGACGGCTCATCCATGCGGTGGTTTGCGCGGCCTATGCGCTGGGCAAGACGGCTTGCCCCCTTCGGCGCACCGACATGCACGACGAGATCGACATCGCCCCAGTCGATACCGAGATCGAGCGTCGAGGTGGCGACCACGGCGCGCAGCTTGTTTTCCGCCATGGCGGATTCCACCCGCCGCCGCTGCCCGGCATCCAGCGAGCCGTGATGCAGCGCAATCGGTAGATTGTCCTCGTTGATCGTCCAGAGTTCCTGAAAAATGCGTTCGGCTTGCGAGCGGGTGTTGACGAAGATGAGCGTCGTCTGGTGCGATTTCAGCTCGGGATAGAGATCCTGCATAGCATAGCGCGCCGAATGGCCGGACCATGGAATGCGCTCTTCCGTATCGAGGATCGAAATATTGGGCTTCGCGCCGCCCTCGACGGTGATGAGACCGGCAGGCTCCTCCCCCTCCATCTGCGGCGCGAGATAGCGCTGCAAATCCATCGGGTCGGCAACGGTCGCTGATAGGCCAATGGTGCGCATGGCAGGCGCGTGGCGGCGAATGCGGGCGAGCGCGAGCGAGAGCAGATGCCCGCGCTTGGAGGTGACGAGCGAGTGAAGCTCATCCAGCACGACATATTTCAGGTCCTTGAAGAAGCGTTCAGCTTCCTTGTTGGCGAGCAGCAGCGATACCTGCTCCGGCGTCGTCAGCAGAATATCCGGCGGCTTCACCTTCTGCCGCTGGCGTTTAGCCTGCGGCGTGTCACCCGTGCGGGTCTCGACCGTGATCGGCAGCCCCATCTCCGACACCGGCTTCATCAGGTTACGTTCGATATCGACAGCCAGCGCCTTCAGCGGCGAGATATAGAGCGTATGCACGCCTACGAAGGCCGAACCGGGCGGCACCTTGCCGCGTTCCGCCAGATCGGTCAGCGACGCCATGAAGCCGCCCAGCGTTTTGCCAGCGCCCGTTGGCGCAATCAGCAGCATGTTCTCCCCGCCGCGAGCGCGGGCGGAAAGCTCCAGCTGATGCGCACGCGGGCTCCATCCCTTTTCCGCAAACCATTTCTGGAAGGGGAGCGGTAGCGCGCCAACATGCGTGCCGGCTATCTGAGGGTCAGTGTGTTTCACGCCACTAAAGTAGTGAAATTATTCCGTAAAAGAAGGGTGCTTATTGGATGGAAGCATTCCTTTTTTCCGTCATCGTCGGCTTTAAGCCACTGCTGTCCGGTTTAAGTTGACGAGCGTTCCTGCACCCTTCCCCAACTGGGGTGTCTCGACGGTTCCACCCCCTCGACGTCATCCTCGGGCTTGACCCACTTCTGTCCGGTTTAAACTGGGTGGGTAGTTTGGGGTGAGAACAGTTCCTCCGCCCGTCACCCCGGCCTTGAGCCGGGGTCCAGCAGACGCGCGTCTGCGCGTCGAAAAAGTCTTTCAGACCAAGGACTTGGTCTGGCTGGATCCCGGATCAAGTCCGGGATGACGGAAGTGGGGAGTGCCGTTGCAACATTTACAGCCAGCGTTGCACTGGCAAGTCCATAAATCTCAGCCGGACAGCAGTGGGATTGACCCGAGGATCCATGACCCTTTGATTTCGTTGAGAAGAATGGCTCCTCGGCTCAAGGCCGAGGATGACGGCAGTGGGCTTGTGTCGAGGACGACGTTCGTCGGCGCGGCGCGGTCACATCGCGATGTAGCGGTCGTTCCGGTGATTGATCGCAATCACCAAATTCATCACCAGCGCACCGAGAATGGAGCAGAGAATGATGAAGGGGGTGGCGACGAAGAAGGAGAAGAACAGGACCGTGCAATCGAATGCGAGTTGCGTGAGGCCAGCGCGGATGCCGAAACGGTCCTGAATATAGAGCGCCAGAATGCCGAAGCCGCCGAGGCTGGCGCGGTGGCGGAAAAGGGCGAGCATGCCTGCGGCCACCGTCAGCCCGCCGAAGGCTGCGGCGATGACCGGGTTGACATTCTGCAAGACGATGAGGTGCGGCAGATATTCCGAAAGCAGCGCCGTCGAACCCACGGCGCAGAAGGTCTTGATGGTAAAGGCAAGGCCGAGGCGGCGCAGCGCCAGATAATAGAACGGCAGATTGGCGAGGAAGAAGATCAGGCCGAAGCTGAGGCCCGTCGCATAATGCAGGAGAAAGGCGACGCCGACCACGCCGCCGGTCAGCAGCCCGCCGCCCGAGAGAAGAACGACGCCGAGTGAGATCAGCATGCTGCCTGCGATCACGGCCAGCGCATCTTCCAGCAGCGAATGCTTCGCCGATGTCGATGTCCAGAATTTCGCCAGTTTTCGTTGCGCAACGTCGCTCATGATCGCCCCCGATATGCCACTGCTCGTCTTTGCGCCGGGTGAGGCAAAAATTCAAGCGTCAGCGCACGACGATGTAGCGATCCGAGCGGTGGTTGATGGTGAGGAACAGGTTCAGCACGAAAGCGCCGACGATGGAGTAAAGCACCGTCTGCGGATTGATGACGGAGAAGGCGGCGATCATCACGCAGATATCGAAAGCAAGCTGAAGGAGACCGGCGCGAATGCCGAAGCGATCCTGAATATAGATCGCCAGAATGCCGACGCCGCCAAGGCTTGCGCGGTGGCGATAGAGCGCGAGCAGCCCGTAACCCAAAAGCAGGCCACCGAGAACGGATGCAAACAGCGGGTTGACGCTGTCGATCACCATCCATCGTTGCTCCAGTTCCGTCAGCACCGAAACGAGGCCGATGGCAATGAAGGTTTTCAGCGAGAAGGCAAGGCCAAGGCGGCGGAAGGACAGGTAGTAGAAGGGTAGATTGACGAGGAAGAACAGCAGGCCGAAGCTGATGCCGAAAGCGTAGTGGAGGAGGAAGGCAACGCCCGCCGTACCGCCGGTCAGCAGGCCTACTTTACTCAGCAGATAGAAGCCGAGCGCAGAGACGATGCTGCCAGTCACGATGCCCTGAATGTCTTCCACCGGCGCATGTTTCGCAGGATCGGCACTCCACATGCCATAGACGCTTCTCGTGAATGCCATGCCGAACTCCGGGGGAAAAACCGCTTCGATTTTTTGTGAGATGTCCCGCGTCCTGCCGTTCGCAGAAGCCTTGAGACGCCGTTATTTTGCACTGCAAAAGGGGTCTCGACAATATGCTTCCGTCAGCATTACTGACCTATCGATAAAAATGCAATAAGCGAGAAGATCAGCCCTGTTTTCTGGCAAGAAACAGAATGCCGGACAGGGGTTTTCCGGCATCTTTGCGAATGGTGGTTTTTCGACTTTGCAGCACTTCCATGCCAAACGAGGCCAGTAGCGTGCGGACATAGGCTTCGGAATGCGCATAACGCAGCGAGGGTTGCAGCACGAAACCCTCCTCGCCACCCGCATCCTCTACCGAAAAGGCGAAGAGCCCTTGGTCGGCAAGCAACGCCCGCACCAGCGGCATCACGGCTTCAAGGCTGCCGAGATACATCATCACATCCGCTGCGGCGACGAGATCGGCCCGGCCCTTCGCAAGCCCTTCGGCAAACAGCCCGGACGCATCCTCATCCAGCGAGAGATCTGCCTGTGCCAGATGGTGATAGATGCCTTTTTCTTCCGCCTTGGACAGCATGTTGGTGGAAATATCGAAGCCTTCCAGCCGCTCCGTCCAGTCGTGGATTTCCACACCTAGAAGCCCGGTGCCGCAGCCAATATCCACTATGCAGCGAAAGCGCCCGCCTTCCGGGCGAACGGTTTCGATCAGCGCTGCCAGCTTTTCCGGCACGCTATATTCCAGCTTCTTGACGAGAGACGTCTCGAAACGGTCGGCATAATCATCGAACAGACCTTCGACATAGCGGCTCGGCGGCTGTTCCGGTGTTTCGGCGGCGCCCAGCACGGCGAGTTTCAAGGGAGCCGCGAAAATCCCCTCATCATCCAGCTCGGCTACCTTTTCATAAGCCTCGACTGCCTTTTCCGCGGCACCCGCCTTCTCGCTATATTCGCCCAGACGAAACCAGCCCGCCGCCCATTGCGGCGTCAGTTCCAACGCCTGCTCGATCAATTCTGCGGCAGCGGCATGGTCTCCGCTTTCGGCCAGCATGCGGGCATAATCGGCGCGACGGTCCGCAATGACATCGCCGGAAGAAAGCTGGTTCTGGGCCATTCGCAAATTTTTCCTGAAGGAGGTGGGCTCTCTTTCCTCAAGCCATAAAAAAACTCAAGTCCTATTTCATGGCGGCAACAAGATGGCTCGCCAAAGCTTGCATGGAAGCCATAGTCTTCATATGTCTTGCTTTGGAAATTAGGAGATTTGCTGATGGCCGGTGAGGTCAACAAAGTGCTGGGTGACAGCGTTGGGCGCACGATCGTCAAGCTTCTGGTCGTATCGCTGATCGTCGGTTTTGTGATGGCCGTGTTCGGCCTGACCCCGTGGAGCATCATTTATGGCGTCAGGGATTTCATACTGAACCTCTGGCACACCGGCTTCCGTGCGCTTGGAAGCGTCGGAGATTATCTCCTGGCGGGTGCGGTGATCGTCATCCCCGTCTTCATCATTCTTCGACTTTTGAGTTTCCGCGGCTGACATGACCGAACATTCCCTGATGACATTCTCCCGGCGCGGCTTCGTGCTGCTTTCCGCTGGCTCCGTGCTTTCCGCCTGCGTTTCCGTCCCCACCAACAAGGGCGTCTCGTCCGGCGCGCGGGATGAAACGGCAGCCGCACTGCCCATGGTCAACGAGCTTCGCCGTTCCAAGGGCCTATCCACGCTCTCCGCCAACAGCGCCGCGCAACAGGCTGCCATCTTTCAGGCCAACCGCATGGTCAAGGCGCAGAAAATGGCCCACCTCATCGGCCTTACCGACAGCTTCCTCATCCGCATGAAAAATGGCAGCGTCCCACTGCCCGCCGCCGAAAACGTGGCTGCCGGGCAGGACACGGTGGAGCGCGTGGTCAAAGCCTGGATAGGCTCGCCGCACCATCTGGAGAATATGCTGGGCAATTATGGCGGGCTCGGCGTGGCGGTTGCTTATGACGGGGCTTCGAAGAACCGGCCTTACTGGGCCATGGTTCTGTGTGCTTGATGCCGCCTAATCCCGCCGGAACAGCAGGCTGGCACCCCAGCCTGTAATCACGGCCAGCAGCACGCAAAGAATGCCGTAAACCACCGGCGTTTGATGGGCGGCGTTGGTGATGGCCTGTTCCATGCCGGTTTTTACCACGCGAAGGCGCAGTTCTTTTTGGGCAATCGGGGCGCCGCTCTTGAAGAGGAAGGCGCGGGCGGTGTGGACGCCATTGGGGACGTTTGCAGGGAGGCGCAGCGTGGCCCAGAAAAGGCCGGTGCGCTCCAGCCGAACGCCGGTCGTATCGTTTCGGTAGATGCCGCTGGACAGCTTCAGGCGGCGGAAGGCGTCCTGGAAGTCATAGACATTATCCGGCACGCCTGAGAAGACCGCGCTGTTGAGTGGCAGGTGTTCCACGCCAAGGCCCATGGCCTTCAGCGTGCCGGCAGATGCGATATCGTTTATGTTGCGCGTGCTGGCCATGGAATAGGATTCCGGCAACGGCGCGAATGTGATGGCGCTGGTATTGATCCAGATGCCCGCGACGCGGCTTTTCTTGCGCACCGTCGTATATTCGTTCGGGCCTTCCAGTGTCACGACGATATCATATTGACCGATGGCGAGCAGCAGCTGATCGGCATTGTTGAGCGCGCCGAACATGGTGAAATCGGCACCGCGAAAATCCGAGGCGATGGAGATTTCAGAGGTCGATGCGCCGATCTCGATATTTTCCTGAAGCGTGCGGGGCTGGCCATCCGCGCTTGGCGAGATGGCGAGCGGCGGCGTCTGTGCCTTGGCAAGACCTGCCGAGATACCAAGCATCATCACGATCAGGGCAGCGCGGATCAATAGCCCAGCCCTCCGACGGCAACGGAAAACAGGTCATCCGGGTGAACCACCAGGCCGATGGCAAGGCGGATGCCGACGGCAAGAACCAGCAGTGCCAGCAGCGCGCGCAGCTGTTCGCCACGCAGTTTCTGACCGACGCGCACCCCATATTGCGCACCGATGACGCCCGCCAGCATGAGGATGAAGGCGAGCACGATATCGACGGAGTAGTTCGTCGCGGCCTGCACGATAGTCGTATAGGCGGTGACGAAAATGATCTGGAACAGCGATGTGCCGACAACGACATTGGTGGGGATGCGCAGGAGATAGATCATGGCCGGGACCATGATGAAGCCGCCGCCCACACCCATGACGGAGGTGAGAATGCCGATGCCGAAGCCGAGAACGATGATGGGGATGACGCTGAGATAGAGCTTCGATTTCTTGAAGCGCATCTTCAGCGGCAGGCGGTGTACCCAGTTGTGGTGGCCGGGGCGGCGAAGCGTCACCGTCTCATTGCGTGCGCTGCGGCGAATGGCCGAGATGCTTTCCTTCAGCATCAACCCGCCCACGGTGGATAGAAGGATGACGTAAAGCAGCGAAATGATGAGATCGAGCTGGCCGATGCTGCGCAGAAGCGTGAACAGCCACACGCCGACCGTTGCCCCGCAGAGACCGCCGATCAACAGCATGAAGCCCAGCTTCACATCCAGCGTGCCGCGACGAAAATGGGTGATCGACCCCGAAACGGAGGAGGCGACGACCTGATTTGCGCCGGTTGCGACGGCAACGACCGGGGGAATGTTGTAGAAGATGAGAAGCGGCGTGATGAGGAAGCCACCGCCGACCCCGAACATGCCGGAAAGAAAGCCGACAGCCGCGCCCATGCCGAGGATGATGAAAATATTCACCGACAGTTCTGCAATGGGCAGATAGACAGTCACATCAGGACCCCGGACATCGTTCCGTGCAAAAGGCAAAGCCGCCGTCAGACGCGCTTCAAGGACATTTTTCTCATGTGCAGGCAGGGGCAGCGAAGCCCGCCGCGTTGCCATGGTCATGCCCATGGAGGCAGTGACTGTCAATTATTCAAAGGCAAATACGTTGATATTTTGGAAAGAAGAACAGGCCGTGATGTTTCCATCACGGCCTGTCGCGTTTTCCTTCAGAAAATCGACTTATTTGTTGCGTGCCAGAAGCGCTGTCACCAGCTCGTCGGTAATGCGCCCATCGGGGCTCTGGCCAACCGACTTCTGGAATTCCTTGATGGCGGTGACGGTGTTCTTGCCGAGCTTGCCATCCGGGTTTCCGGCGTTGAAGCCGTTATTGTTGAGGATCGCCTGAATATTGCGGATGGCCTTCTGCATATCGACCGAGGAGGTCTTCACGGCATCGCCATTCGTCCATTCATCGGGCAGGTTCACGCCATTGGCATCTTCGTTGAGAGGAAGAACCTTCCACGCCTCGACCTTTGCCTTGGCGCTGGCAAGCTGTTCCGGTTTCATGGCCTTTGCCACATCTTCACGCTTCTGCGCGGCATCGGCATCGCCATCGCGTGCGGCAATGGCAAACCACTTGTAGGATTCTTCCAGGCTCTGCTGAACGCCGCTGCCGCGGGCATAGAGAATGGCGAGGTTGAACTGGCTGTCACGAACGCCAAGGTCGGACGCCTTGATGAACCAATCGGCAGCAGCCTTGAAATCCGGCTGACCAGCGGCATCGGACGCAAGCAGCACGGCGAGATTATGCATTGCGCCCGCATTGCCCTGACTTGCGGCCATTTCGTAATAGCGCTTGGCTTCCGGCAGGTTGCGTTCCACGCCGTTCGCCTTCTCATACATGTTGCCGAGGCGGTACTGCGCGGGGGCAAAGCCGCGGTCCGCCGAAAGCTTGTACCACTTTGCCGCTTCTGCGCGATCCGCAGCAACGCCGAGGCCATCGGTGTAACGCGATGCGATTTCGAAGAGAGCGAGCTTGTCACCCCTGGCAGCGGCTTCGGAAAGAGAAGCGGGCGTGATGCCAGCGGGCACGGAGATGGTCTCTGCGGGCTGTTCGGCAACGGGCTGCGCTTCCACCGGCTGCGGTGCATTCTGCCGAAGGCCAGCGGACTGGAAGGTTGACGGCTGCGGAATGTCGTCTGCGTTGCGGATTGCCGCTTCGACACTCGTGCTAGGCTGAAGATGCTCGGCAACGTCATTGCCGTGGGCAGGTGCCGGAGCCTGAACGGCGGGCGCTTCATCCGGCAGTTTCGCGCCGCCAATGGGGCGCGTGTCGATCAGGTGCTGGCCCTTGTCCGCATCGGCCTGCATGCGGTCTGCTGCGGCCTGTACCTTTTCATCCACGTGCGCGACGGAGGGAACCGTGACGGCAGGTTCGGTGACGGGCATTTGCGAGGCAGCAGTGGATGCAGCGGTCGGTTCGACGGCGGGCGTGCCGGTGGTGAGCGGCGCGACGGGTGCCTGCTCCGGGCTGACGAAGGACTTGACAATGGGCATGGCCATCATCGCCAACAGAATTGCGCCGATGCCGAGAAGCAGCGGGCGGCGGTAGCGCGCCAGCGCGGATTCGCTTTTTGCAGCCTGACCATCGCGCTGTACAGCGGAGGAGGAGGCTTTTTCGGGCAGCGTTTCCTGAGCGGCGGCCTGCGCGGCACGGCGGGCGGCGGCAATGAAATCGGCGCGGTTATCGCCATCCTTGGCACCGGCGCGGGCGGCGGCGTTCTGGCTGGCGCGCACGCGCTCAAGGATTTTCTTGACGTCCGGTGCGCCGGAGCCCGGCTCCAGCAATTCGTTATCCTCATCCGAAGACAGAACGTCGATAGGGTCGAGCGCTGGCGCGGGATTGACCTGCGTGCGTGCCGTGACTTCAACGACCGGCGCTTCCTCGGTCTTGGCCGCGCTGGACTTGAAGCGGCGCGTGAGGCTGGACAGCAGACCGCGTTTTTCCTCGACCACCGGCTTTACGGCTGCGGGCGGAACGATGGTATCGACAGCAAGATCACCCTGCACGGCCTGCGCCTGAGTTGCGGCGATCAACCCTTCTTCGGGATAGGCGGCGGCAGGCATGCGTGCCGGGGAGGAGGGTTCCTCTTCCTCGTAAACCGTTTCGGCTGCACGGGGATTGTCCAGCGCATCCAGACGGCCTGCGATTTGCACGAGCGTTTCATGCAGCGCCTCGAAGGTGCGGTGCGTGCGCTCTTCCGTGTTGCGGCTTAGGCCTTCCAGCTTGCGCAGGTCGTTGGCAAGTTCCGCCAGGACAGCCATGTCAGCCGGGCTCGCGGTGTTTGCGAGATTGTTGCGGGTATGCGATTCCAGAACCGCTTCCGCTGCCTGACGGGCCGCCTCGATGATATATTCGTCGTTGGACGCCATATAGTCTTCGATGGCGCTCATGCGGGCATCGAGTTCCGGTGGCATGCCCATTGGCTGAGGGCCGCTCTGTTCCTTCAGGATCGAAGACAGGTTGGCGATCTGGTTTTCAAGGCTTGCAAGCGCGCCGGTATCGGTGTGGCCGGAACGCGTCGTTTCGTCCAGCTTGGCGGCAATCTTGCCGAGGCGCTCTTCAAGGCGCAGGAAGGCGGAATCGTACGACGCGGTCTTGCCGGAAGCCGGGCGGGCCTCGATATCCTCGATGCGGCGGGCGATCTTTTCCAGACGCTCGGCAAGCTTTTCGTTGACGGCGCCGCTGCCCAGCTGATCGATCTTCTTTGAAATATCGCTGAGGAACGAGGTCAGTTCCGGCTGGCTGGAAGGGCGCTGCGAACGCTCCAGAAGCAGGGAGAGCTGGTCCAGCCTTTCGCTGAGCTTGGAGACGTGCCGCTCGGAGGACAGGTCTTCGATCCTGTTTGCCAAGGCATCGAGACGCGATGTCAGCGCTTCGGACGGCTTGTCCTTGGCGGCGACGTCCTTCAGCTGATCAAGCTGGCGTGACAGGCCGCTGAGGCGGTTTTCGAGCCGTTCTGCAAGCGCATTGTCTGCGGATTGCTGCGGACGGTTGCTGGCAGCGGCAATGGCGCGGCTGATCTCATCCAGCCGCTGATCGAGACCGGAGAAATGTTCGCTGAGAATACGGTCGTTCGGCTGGACGTGGCGGCCAAGCTGCTCGACGAAACCGGCAATGGTGATGAGCTTGTCTTCCAGCGCACGAATGGCCGGGCTTTCGCTCATGCTGCCGATCTGGCCCTTGATATCATCCAGACGATAGGCGAGCGCAACGATTTCTTCCTGCAAGGGGGCCGTATCGAAGCCGCGCAGCGTATCCTCGACATTGTCCCAGCGGCGCTCCATGCGGTGCACGCTGTCTTCGCGCGCCATCTGGTCCACGAGCGCGCGCAGTTCCTCGAATTCGGAACGCAGCGCATCCGCATCCGGCGCGGAAGTGTTGCCGAGGCGGTTGATGCTGGCGGCAAGGCGCGCGACATCCTCGCGGATATCCTCGGCGAAATCCTGATTTTCGGCAAAGGAGCGAATATTGCGCAGCTCGCTGCGAACGCCCTGCATCTCGCGCGCAACGCCTTCGGAAATCTCGTTCTTCAGCTCCTGACGCAGATTGACCAGAGCTTCGGCAACTTCACGAAGTGCCGCATCGCTTTGGGCAGGCGCTGGAGCGGGTGCTGTCGCAGCTATCGGCCGGATGCGTTCGGCGCGCGGCTGTTCCACGGGTGCGGAAGGGCGGGGGCGATGGGCGGGAATAGCGGTCGAGGTGCGGTAATCGCGCTCGTCGTAACGGCGCTCTTCATAACGGTCGCTCGCGCGGGCAGGGCGGCTGATTTCGGACTGCTCGCGCTCCCAGCGGGCATCCAGCGCCTGCTGGCGCTTGCGAATTTCATCGACGGGATCGAAGCGTGGCGGCTCTGGCTCGCGCGCGACACGCGGCGGCTGAGGCCGGGCTTCCGCACGGCTGTCACGATCCGGATCCTGACGGTTGCGGCCTGTCTGCGCGCCGAGCAAATCCTCAAGGCGGGCTTCCAGACCTTCAATGGTACGATTGAGCGCGTCCAGAGACGACCTGTCACTGTTTCGCTGGGAATTCGATCGCAATCCGCTCATCTTCCTGCTCGCTTCGTCTTTTGCCTGTTGTGTTGCTTCACCCGCTGGCCAGTGGACGAAACAAAGGTCTTTTGCATTTCATGACAGGAACCACATTGCATTTCGAAGCAGTCCCCCTGAACAGGAACAATTGCCGGGATATGGTTAATTAATTATTAATTAGAGATTCCTGTATTAACACTTATTTAAATATCAGGCTTGCGCGAGGCTTAATCAGAATGACACCTTCTTGAAGCAAGCTGTCTTCCACGCCCAAAATTTCTCCACAAAGCAAATTGACGTTTACGCGCACGTCAAATATTGTGACGTCATCTTGAGGCCGGATCAGGTCCGGCGAGCGATGCGGAGGAACATCGGTAATGCCTGTTTACAAGGCCCCTGTTAAGGATACGCTTTTCATTCTCAACGACGTTCTGGGTCTGGAGCGTTACAATAATCTGCCCGGTTTTGAAGACGCAACGCCCGATATGATCGAGGCGATTACCGGCGAGGCTGCAAAGCTTGCCGAAGAACGGCTGTTCCCGCTTAACCTTTCCGGCGATCAACAGGGCTGTAAGCGCGCCGATGACGGTTCTGTCTCTGTGCCTGATGGCTTCAGGCAGGCATATGACGCCTATTGCGAAGGTGGCTGGAGTGGTCTTGCCGTACCGGCGGAGTTCGGCGGGCAGGGCCTTCCCTACACGCTCCACGCGGCTGTCGGCGAATATATGTCTTCGGCCAACCTGTCGCTGATGATGTATCCGGGCCTGACGCAGGGCGCGATCGCCGCGATCCTCGTGCACGGCACGGACGAGCAAAAGCAGACCTATCTGCCGAACATGGTTGCTGGCACATGGTCCGGCACCATGAACCTCACCGAGCCCCATTGCGGCACGGACCTCGGCCTTCTGCGCACCAAGGCGGTGCCGCAGGGCGATGGCTCCTACAAGATCACCGGCCAGAAGATTTTCATCTCCGCTGGCGAACATTCCATGACGGGCAATATCGTCCATCTGGTTCTCGCTCGTATCGAAGGTGCGCCGGAAGGAACGAAAGGCATCTCGCTCTTCATCGTGCCGAAATTCATGGTCAAGGAAGACGGTTCGCTGGGTGATCGCAACGGCGTCGTCTGCGGTGCCATCGAACACAAGATGGGCATCCACGGCAACGCGACCTGCGTCATGAATTACGACGACGCGACCGGCTACCTCATCGGCGCCGAGAACAAGGGCCTTTCGGCCATGTTCGTGATGATGAATGAAGCCCGCCTCGGCGTTGGTCTTCAGGGTCTCTCCATCGGCGAAATTGCCTATCAGAACGCTGCGGATTATGCGCGTGAGCGCATTCAGGGCCGTTCGCTTTCCGGTGCCAAGAACCCGGACAAGAAGGCCGATCCGATCATCGTGCACCCCGACATTCGCCGCACGCTGCTGACGATCCGCGCTTACAACGAAGCGGGCCGCGCCTTCCTGCTGTGGACCGCCCTGCAATCCGATATCGCGCACCGCTCGACGGATGAGAAGGAGCGTCAGGCAGCCGACGACCTTCTCGGCCTCGTCACGCCGATCCTCAAGGGCGTGCTGACCGACAAGGGCTTCGACCATGCGGTTGCCGCCCAGCAGGTCTATGGCGGCCACGGCTACATCGAGGAACATGGCATGAGCCAGTACGTCCGCGATGCCCGCATCACCATGATCTATGAGGGTGCCAACGGCATTCAGGCGCTCGATCTCGTGGGCCGCAAGCTCGGCCTCAATGGCGGTCGCGCCGTCATGGCACTGTTCAAGGAAATCGGCGATTTCTGCGAGGAAAACCGAGCTGACGAGAATCTCGTCATCTACACCAAGGGCCTGAAGAAGGGCTTGAACGACCTGCAGGCCGCAACCATGTGGTTCATGCAGAACGCCATGGCCAAGCCAGACAATGCCGGTGCCGGTTCCACCGATTACATGCACCTCTTCGGCGTCGTGGTGCTGGGTTACATGCATGCCCGCATGGCAAAGGCCGCGCAGGCAGCACTGGCCTCCGGCTCTTCCGATGAAGAGTATCTGAAGGCCAAGCTGGTGACGGCGAAGTTCTTCATGGAGCGCATCATGCCGGAAACGGTTCTGCGCAAGACCCGCATTGAGGCTGGTTCTGATACGATGATGGAGCTGGCTGCCGAGGCATTTTGAGGGGCAGAAAGACCCCTCACCAAGAAAACCTAAGACTTCGCTTTGCGAAGATCGAGGTTTTCTATCCTCTCCCACAAGGGGAGAGGAAAAGGCGCAAGCGGCGCCGCATCCACCTATCTCTCCCCTTGTGGGAGAGAAAGCGATTTCAACATCTTAGCGTCAGCTAAGTGTTAGAAATTGCAAGTGAGGGGTCCCAGCTACCTCTCAACGAATTCGACGGCACCCGGTGCCACAGGGAGATGAGAAATGACCGACGTTTATATCTACGATCACGTCCGCACCCCGCGCGGACGCGGCAAGAAGGACGGTAGCCTGCACGAAGTGCCATCCGTTCGCCTCGCCGCAAAAACGCTGGAAGCGATCCGCGACCGCAACGGCCTCGATACCGCAACCGTCGATGACATCATCATGGGCTGCGTCGATCCCGTCATGGATGCCGGTGCCGTGATCCCGAAGGCCGCCGCCTTTGAGGCCGGTTACTCCACCAAGGCACCGGGCATGCAGATTTCGCGCTTCTGCGCCTCGGGTTTGGATGCCGTCAACTTCGCCGCTGGCAAGGTCGCAGCCGGTTCGGATGAGATCGTGATTGCAGGCGGCGTGGAAAGCATGTCGCGCGTCGGCATGGGCATGTCTGGCGGTGCCTGGTACATGGACCCCTCGGTCAACTTCCCCGGCTTCTTCATGCCGCAGGGCGTGTCTGCCGATCTCATCGCCACCAAGTATGGCTTCTCCCGCGATGACGTCGATGCTTACGCCGTGGAAAGCCAGAAGCGCGCCGCCCACGCCTGGGAAAACGGCTACTTCAAGAATTCCGTGGTCCCCGTAAAAGACCAGAACGGCATCACCATTCTGGACCGCGACGAGCACATGCGCCCCGGCACGGACATGCAGGCGCTGGCCTCGCTCAACGCATCCTTCCAGATGCCGGGCGAAATGGGCGGCTTCGAAGCCGTCGGCATCATGGCCCACCCGGAAGTTGAGCGTATCAACTACGTCCATCACGCCGGTAACTCCTCGGGTATCGTCGATGGTGCCGCTGCCGTGCTGGTCGGCTCGAAAGCCGGTGGCGAGAGCATGGGCCTGAAACCCCGCGCCCGCATCCGCTCCTTCGCCAATATCGGCTCTGACCCGGCACTGATGCTGACCGGCCCCGTCGATGTCACCGAAAAGCTGCTGAAAAAGACCGGCATGTCGATTTCCGATATCGACCTCTTCGAACTCAACGAAGCCTTCGCTGCCGTGGTGCTGCGCTATATGCAGGCTTTCGACATCAGCCACGACAAGATGAACGTCAACGGCGGCGCCATCGCCATGGGCCACCCGCTCGGTGCCACCGGCGCGATGATCCTCGGCACGGTGCTGGACGAGCTTGAACGCCGCGATTTGAATACGGCGCTGGTCACGCTCTGCATCGGCGCGGGCATGGGCACAGCGACTGTTATCGAGCGGGTTTAAGTTCTGGCATGAGACGCGAGGTTTACGACCGGACGAAGAATGAAATCGAGCAGCAAATGGCTCGACACAATCTGCAGAAGGACATGGCGGAAGATTACGAAACATCAGTTCGTGTTTCTCCCGCAGATCATGTCCGGGATATCAAGGTTCAAAGCCTTGGCCTGATTGTATTTCTTGTTCTTCTGATCGGTGGTTTCGGCCTCGCTGTCTGGCTGTACTGACCCTAAAGAGAATTCAGGGAAGAGGAATCCCACAATGAGCACTTACATCAATTTCACCGTCGAAACCGACGCAGACGGCATCGCCCTCGTCACCTGGGACATGCCGGAAAAATCCATGAACGTCTTCACGGCAGAAGTGCTGGAAGAACTGGACGCCATCGTTGACGCGACCGTTGCGGACGCTGCCGTCAAAGGCGTGGTCTTCACCTCCGGCAAGAGCACCTTTTCCGGCGGCGCTGATCTCTCGATGATCAAGTCCATGTTCTCCTTCTACCATGAAGAGAAGGAAAAGAACCCGGACGAGGCAGCGCAGAAGCTGTTCGATCTCGTCGGCAAGATGAACTGGCTCTATCGCAAGATCGAAACCAACGGCAAGCCATGGGTTTCGGCCATCAACGGCACCTGCATGGGCGGTGCCCTGGAGCTTTCGCTGGCCTGCCATGGCCGCGTGGCCTCCAACGCGAAAAGCGTCAAGATGGCCCTCCCGGAAGTCAAGGTCGGCATTTTCCCCGGTGCAGGTGGCACGCAGCGCGTGCCGCGCCTCACCGATGCGCAGTCCGCACTCCAGATGATGACGACCGGCCAGACGCTGACCGCCCAGCGCGCCAAGGCCATGAACCTCGTCCATCAGGTGGTGGAGCCGGATCAGCTGATCCCCGCCGCCAAGCAGATGATCAAGGATGGCCTCAAGCCCGTTGCACCATGGGATGAAAAGGGCTTCAAGGCCCCCGGTGGCGGCATCTGGACGCCAGCCGCAGCCCAGCTCTGGCCAGCCGCGCCCGCCATCCTGCGCCGTGAAAGCGCTGGCAATTATCCGGCTGCTCTCGCCATCCTCAAATGCGTCTATGAAGGCCTGCAATTGCCCTTCGACGCTGCGTTGAAGGTCGAGCAGCGCTACTTCACGGAAATCCTTCGCTCGAAGGAAGCCTTCGCGATGATCCGCTCACTGTTCATCTCCATGCAGGAACTCGGCAAGGGCGCCCGCCGCCCCGCAGGCCAGCCGAAGAGCGATCTGAAACATGTCGGCGTCGTCGGCGCTGGCTTCATGGGCGCATCGATTGCTTACGTTACCGCCGTTGCCGGTCTCGAGGTCACGCTGATCGACCGTGACGACGAAGCCGCCGCCAAGGGCAAGGCCACCTGCGAAGGTCTGGTCAAGGATTCGGTCGGCAAGGGCCGCATGACGCAGGAAGAGGCCGCCGCCATTCTCGCCCGCATCACGCCAAGCTCCGATTACGCATCGCTAAAGACCGCGAACCTCGTCATCGAGGCCGTGTTCGAAGACCGCGACGTGAAGAAGGCCGTTATCGAAGCCGTGGAGGCCGTGCTGCCGGAAGGCGCGATCTTCGCCTCCAACACCTCGACGCTGCCGATCACCGGCCTCGCGAAGAACTCCAAACGCCCGACTGATTTCATCGGCATCCACTTCTTCTCGCCGGTCGAAAAGATGATGCTGACGGAAGTCATCCTCGGCAAGGAAACCGGCGACAAGGCTCTGGCCGTCGCGCTGGATTACGTCGCGAAGATCAAGAAGACCCCAATCGTCGTCAACGACACCCGCGGCTTCTTCGTCAATCGCTGCGTGCTGCGTTACATGGCCGAAAGCTATGAAATGCTGATCGAAGGCGTTCCCGCAACCATGATCGAAAATGCCGCGAAATTCGCAGGCATGCCGGTCGGCCCGCTGGCGCTGAACGATGAAGTCGCCATCGACCTCTCCTACAAGATCCTGAAAGCCACCGCCGCCGATCTCGGCGACAAGGCTGTTGATGTCAGGCACATGGAACTGGTCAAGAAGCTGGTGGAAGACGAGGGACGTTTCGGTCGCAAGAACGCCAAGGGCTTCTATGACTACCCGGCAAAGCCTGCCAAGAAGTCTCTCTGGCCCGGCCTGAAGGAACTCTACGCGCAGAAGAAGCCAGAGGATGTCGACATGGACGTGCTGAAACAGCGTTTCCTCGTCACCGTCGCGCTGGAAGCGGCCCGCACCGTGGAAGAAGGCATCGTTACCGATCCGCGTGAGGCCGACGTCGGCTCCATCCTCGGCTTCGGCTTTGCGCCCTACACGGGCGGTGCGCTCTCCTTCATCGATGGTATGGGTGTCGCCAACTTCGTGGCGCTGGCGCAAAAGCTCGAAAGCGAATACGGCCCGCGCTTTGCCCCAACCCCGCTGTTGAAGGATCTGGCCGCAAAGGGCGAGACGTTCTACAGCCGTTTCGATCCCTATGCGGACGCTGCCAAGGCGGCTTGATCTGCCATCACTCAACCACAGACAGGCCCTTCGGGGCCTGTTTTGCTTTATGCAGCAATTTTTAATTGTTTTATCGATGTATAATATGGCGCTATTACATAGCGTTAGGGCAATCCCGCAAATTAACTCTGCTTCTATATTTATCCGTTACTTCAATGCTATTCTAATGACACAGCAACGGATTTCCTTCTATATGCGGTCAGGCAACAGGTGAGGCCCTGTCGTCATTCCCGTTTCGCGCCTCGACCCAGAGGACTTCCCATGAAAAGAACCATCCTAGCGGCAGCCATTGTTCTCGCGCCATTTTTCGCGCAGGCCGAAACGCTGAAATTCCCCAGCGAAGCGCCCATCGCATCGGTCAAAATTCCCGATGACTGGGCCCCGAAGGAAACCGAATCCGGCATCGACGCCACGTCTCCCGACTCTGCCATCTACTTCTCCATCGATGTCGCAAACGACAAGACGATGGATAAGGTCATCGATGATGCCATCAAGTTCCTGACCGACAACGGCGTTGAAATCGATGCCAGTTCCAAGTCCGATTCCGGCGATGTCGAAATCAACGGTATGAAGTTCGGCAGCCTCGAATTCGACGGCAAGGACGAAGACGGCCCCGTCGATGTCTCCCTCGGTTTCGCGTCTCCTCGCGACGGCAAGATGCTGGTCGTGACCTATTGGGGTTCGAAGGAAATGGGCGAAAAACATCACAACGAACTGGTCGGGATTCTCCAGTCCCTCAAACCGGTTCGGTAATTCGTTCCGCTGAGTTACGATTTCACATAACTGAAAAGAGCCCGCGGCGACTTTACTTCCGCGGGCTTTGTTCGTCTTGAAAGACTGGCTGGCGGCCCATGGCACCATCCCAGCATTTCAGCGAAGAGCTGCATCCTTTTGGCTGTTACCGCGTTTGGAAACTATCGATGTCGGACTGCGGCGATCGCAGTCGAAAACGCTGTATTTCAGAGGAGCATTACATGAAGGCGCCCGCACGATCCCACGGTTTTGAAAAGCCATCCGATCTGGAAGACGAGTTGGCTCAACTGGATGAAGAGCGCGCCGATCCCGAGTTGAACACGGCATCTGACGCCACCCCGGCCCGGCGAGGAATATCCACGAGCGCAAACCGCTCCATTCAGCGACAGATTGATGATCTCCGCACCGACCTCGAAGCGCTACGCAGACAGGTGGAAAAGCTTAGCGGCAAGAAGCCGCATCCCAAACATAAAAATGAAGAACTCGCAGCCTGGCTACCCATGATCCGCTCCATTGCGGTGACTTCGCTGGCAGGCCGGATTTTCGCATCCTCTCCAGTCATGGCCCTGCTCGTGGCCTCCGTACCATTCGCGTTAGGCCTCTCCGCAGGCTCGAAGTAAGTCGGCACATTCATACTTCCGCAGAACGGCAGGGTTGGAAGTGTGGGGCTTTCACAAGTCCCACACTTTCATCTTTTGTGGCATCGAACGACGATCCACAGGCGCCGCTAAAAAACTGTCAAAAAAGTTGTCTTGGGCGCTTGCCATGGCCGAACAAGATGCTATAACCCCGCTCACTTCCGGGGCGGCAAACACCCCGGCGCTTGAAAAAGCAAAGGTTCGCTGGAGCCTGTAGTGCCCGAATAGCTCAGTTGGTAGAGCAGCGGATTGAAAATCCGCGTGTCGGTGGTTCAAATCCGCCTTCGGGCACCATTTTTCTTCAATAATATCAAGATTTTATGGTGTGGATGCTTATCGGCGCTTTGTGATGTATCTCGTTTGGGTGTCATTCTGGGTGTCAATTGCTTGTGTAAGGCAATTCGCGGTGCAAAGATGACTGCTTAGGAATTTCTCTTAAATAGTGGCCACATCCTTATAACCCTGCAGTTTCTGAGGTCGGCGCGAGAGCTAAGAGTTATCGGGCCAAGTCGATAACAACGACATTGATTCGAGCCTTCAACTCGCTAGGCATATTGTCCAGAAGCTTCTGTCGAAGCTCCCTTGCAGACTTAATGTCATGCTTTTTTACGCCTGCAACGTCGGTCTCAGCTCCAAACCAGTAAACCAGATAGATACCCTGTCGGGCAGCGCTTGGATGAATTGAATAGCGTGCGTCCAATTGCTCTGCTGCTGCTGTGTAGAGTTCTCTGTGCCATTGCCCTTTCGCTTCGATTACCAGCAAAGCGTTTTGCCCGGCAATATTGCAGAGAATGCCGATATCCGTGCGATTGCTGTCGCGTTGATGCAGCTCAATGGCCACGTTCAAGCCCAACGTTTCGCAGCGCTGCTTGAGGCGGTCAGCAATGATTTTTGTCGTGCCGTTTTCATCCTTTCGGATGAACGTGCCATCACTCTGTTTGTCGTAGAACAGATTCACCGGATCAGTTTCTGAACCATTCAACCAGTCTTGAATTTCTTCAAATATTTCTATCAGTAACGCTCTCATATCCTCAACAGAAGCAATCTTCTGATTGTCGAGCATTTGTGTGACATCTTCCGGCGTGGGAGGTTCGAAACCCTCTAACGCTTGCTTTTTCAACGCACTTGCCTTGGTTGCCTTCAGGGAGATTGTGAAATCGGCAAAGCGCGTATCAGCAAGAAGGTTGTTGAGCACAGGGATTGAATGCATCGGCTTATCACGACCGATAGCCCACACGATGTCCGTTAGGAATCGATAGGCCGTTTGCTCTGGAGGATCGCCGGTGCCCCAGTGGTTTGGAAGGTGAACCTTGGGCCACAGATCAATGAACGTGGTTAAAATGATCTCAACCTTTTTTGCCGAGAGTTCCTTCCAACCAGAATGCTCATCGCGATTTAACCGACTTGCGACGGTTTCCAACGCCAAAAGTCTTTCTTTACTCTCTGATAGCCAATTGAGGGTGGCTTCATCAGGCATTTCACAGATAAAGAATTTTCGAAGACGCCAGAAGTCATGGGCAATTGTCCAGCGTTCGCTCTGCTTGTCGGTGCCGCTTGCGTTATCGAGATCAGCGAGACGTTCATCAACATACGTTTCGAGCCAACTGTTATCACAGCTGATCGAGACGAAGTCGAATAGGCTTTTCATCGTGTTCAGATGCATATCCGGGTAGCGCTGAATCCACTCTAAACATAGCTTATCACGTATAGGCTCGAATTGCGGTTTGTGCAGAATCCAATAGATTTTGGAGTGCTCTAGCTCAGTGCTGGCAATCTGAGGTTCGACGTAGCGGCGGGCGAAGTTTTCAGCGTCATCGGCGGTGGCCCAGATTTCTCTCTCTAGCTCATTACGGAAGGCCGGGATATCGTCTTTATTACCACCGCTATAAGATACGTCAGCGTCCGTTCTAACTGCCTGAAGGATTGATCGGTCAATCCCGCGTAGTGTTCCATTCTTGCGATAGTGTGCAAGGCATGCAGCATAAGCAACAGTAACTATTTTGAAAGTGCCACGTTCGATGGCTATTTTTTCCAACGGAGGGATGTCCGGCTTTAAGAAATCAAAGCTGTTGCAGAGTGCTCGGATATGAAACTCGTCGTCACCCATTTCGGGCAAGCGATCTATTTTGCCGAATAGGTAATTTCGCCCTATTTCTTTGAGCCATCCCCAATGGCGTCCTGATTCGATCTGAGCGCGGTTTTCGTCAAAATGTTCCTGATCTTTTCTACGGATTTCATCTTGTCTCCGATCTCGCTTACGTATCATCGCGGACCGCCGCAATAAGCACGGTTTTGATTGAGCGGAGTGCTCATTCATTGCCCTGTGCGCTAGCGTCCATTGTCTTAAGAAGGCCGGTTTTTCCAACGCCTGTTTCCGCATATGGGCGCGATAAGTATTTTGGAAATTTACCTTCTCGTACCGGCGATGGTGTTCAATGAAATACGACCAAAGAAGATCGTTGTCATGTTCGAAGGCAAAGTCAGTAAGCGCCTCAAGGTCAGCCTTTTTAAATGAGAGGCCTGAGTGACCGGGACCGGAGAACATACTGAATTTTAGATCAAATATTAAATCTCGGTCATCCAGTTCTTGGAAAGCAAGCCGATGTACGGCTTGACGAAGTTCGTCATTGGCCTGCAACTCCAAAACCGCCCGGCTATCGCTCCCGGAGCGTCCATATCTATATCGAACATTTTGAAGCCAACGCCAAAGCTGTTCCGCGTTTGGTTCCTGCACGCCAATTTCGAATAGGCGGTCCAACAACTTTCCGATCAAATAGCTTCGACCGTAACGGCAATAACAATTATGAAGCTCATTTTTATCGCAGTCGCATGTCAGGCCATCGCTTAAAGTATCAATTAGCGAAATCAATGCCCCCGCATCAAATATACTGATGAGTGATATGAGGAAATATCGGGACGTTTCTTCATCATATGTGTCGGGATCGGTCTGAAAGCAGTTTTCTGCAATTGAATAAAATAATCGATGTCCATCATTCAAAGAAAGGTGATTTGTATAACTAGCCTCGAAAAGTTCAGAGGCAAGTTCCACTGCTTGATGCGATTCTTCCGCTAGCAGAGCTTCAAACGTCCTAACGGTTTCAAAATTCGAATTTTCCGAAAGCACGCGCAGTGCGCGTGTGCGCTGGTATATATCCTGGCTTCTATCGAGCAAAAGCGTCGTCAAAAGATCGGTTAACTTCTCTGCCGCAGTTGTTCCTCTCAGAAGTTCCAACAACAAAGAACTTAATCCGTCAGATGTCGGCGTTTCCTCCAGAATTTTTTCGACGTCAGCAACAACATCTTCGGTAAAGAAGCCGTTCGCGCTGAACTCGCGCCACACGTCAGATCCCCTGAAATGGGGATTGATTTCGGCCACCTCAGCAAGCTTTTTAAGCAGGTAGGACTTAGATGACGCCGAAAGGAAAGATGGGTCACCGTTTGAGATGATGGCGTATGGATCAATGTCGATCACGGCACGTTCGACCGAAACTCCGCCTTCTGTGGCCATCCATGCCAGCAGTCCACGAAGTTCATCACGCGCTACATCGTTGGGTGCGATCACCGACATTAGGCGCTTAAGTGAAAGCCGATCTGATGGGGCTTCAATGCGTCGCGTTAGATACCGTGCAGCAGCATGTTCGGCGATGATGCGGTGAATTGGCTCATGCTGATCCTCTGAGTCAGCTGGCTTGAACAATCCGGTATGCGCGGCTTCATAGCCACTTCTACCTGTGCCCAATAATGCTGAAACAGATGGGAAGTCACGGTCGGCGTTTCGTTCCGTCAAACTGATACCGGACGCACCGCTCAAAAGCAGTTTGGAAAATAGTTCTTCCGCATGTGCTACCAGCTGTGGAGTGGGCGTCCTATCCGCTTGAATGACTTCCTCATTATTTTCACTCGCAAGCTGATTGATAGCGTCTGCAAATACCTTGCGCTTTGTTCCGAAATTTCCACCATTCTGCGTGTAGGCGTCTGCGAATATCTTCAGCATTTGAGGGTTGCCGAGCAAAGGGCCAATATCCAGACTGGCTAAGCCATCTTTGAATTTCTCGTAGCTATGATCCGGTTTGTAGGTTTCGAATAGTTTGAGCTGTTCATCTTGGTTTAGGGGCTTCAAATACGCTATTCGCGGCTCGACGCCGAAAACTTGCTTAACAGCCATCGTCCGTGCGTTTTCCCACTGCGCTGACCTACTGGCAAAAAATACTCTATCAGGGTTCAGTTCTTCCGCCTTGATAATCAACTGGTCAACAGCGGACTGGTCGATCTTGGCGACCTCATCAACACCGTCGATTATTAGAACAGTATTATCTTCGAATTTGGTTTTGTGCCGGAACTGACTGGCGCGAATACGTTGTACGCCAAAATGCGCGGCAAGCGACTTCATGAGTTCAGTTTTACCTGCGCCGGGTTCAGCGAGCAGAATGGTGACTCTATCGCCATTCTGCAAAAGCTGACCGCTTTCCAGCTTATCTCCGATCTGAACAAGGCGCTCTATGTACGTCATTTTGTCGGTGATCGCTGTGTTTAATGACCCTCTTAAATAACTTTAGTATACGCTTAGGGTCGGGTTGGCACCCTGTTGCATTCCAATGCCCACAACTTTTAAGTTACTTATTTGAAAGCAACTCCCTCGCTTTCGCCGACATGACGATGCCTTGACGCACAGCCACAGTTCGTGCGGCGTGCTTCTTTGCCCGTGCTTGATATTCCACGCCTTCGCAGCACAAATATGTTATAAGAGTAGAATAGGTTCGTTATCGAGAGCCGCCTCAAAATACGGCGTGATTTTCAGCACGTTATAAAACGCCCCGGCTATTCATCTTTTTGCACACATCGAAAATCGATTTTCCGACTTCGTTTATGTTCATTACTCGATTAACTTCATAAAATATGTCACCGCTTCTGGCAGTCATGTGCCTGATACGCTCCATCGTCTTCCACAGATTACCTTCTTTAAACGCAAGATAATGCAACTGGTCGACGCTTAGCCACCACGTAGACATAGCAAAATCAAAAAGACCACGTTCGTTTGCTGGCGCATATGAGGACACAATTTCGTTGAGCGCCTGGTTGATGAATTTAAGTCTTTTATTGACATCTGTAAGGATTTTTTGTGCTTCAGGCACGCTCGAAGTCATGTAAGTATTGGACAAAGCCTCAATAAAACTCATCGTCATATCGCGGTTCTGTAGTGATCCATGATCGAAAAGGTTTAACGCTACCTTCTCCACGGAACGTCCCCCTAAACGGACCACTTGGCCGTCTTCAAATTCGATCATTCCTACTTTTCGAAGGTGTGCCTCATGCTGAGCGAGTTGTTGAAGTAATTTCAGGAAACTGCCGCTAAAGTCCCGAAGCCCATCTAGCGTATGTCCGCTCCGTGCGCGGTTAGTTAGAGGCTTCTTTGTGCACTCGACTAAAAAAATTTTCTCACCAGTTTCGAAAACTAGATCAGCTTCTAATATCTCGTCCCTTATGGCATTCCGATATTTTTTGCCGCTAACAGATACCGGCATTCCTGCGCTCTCAAAAATTTTAAGAGCTAAACGCTCCAACGCTCGACCCATAATATTTTCAAGATCGGGGACCTGAGCTTTTCGCATTTCTGAGTAGATGCACTCCACAAAAGCTCGGCCGACAACAGCCCGGGGCTGAATTAGGAGGCGATTGTATGATGCACGTAAGATTGGAAAGTTTGTAGCCGAACGATGCTGAGTATCTGAGGGGGTCTTGTATGATTGATTGACCCCGGACGCAGGTGACGAGATAGCTTTAAGGAGTGCTCTTGAAGCTTCCTTAGATGATTGTGCTGCCTTCAATATCCGCTCATCTGCGATCGATAATCTGTATTCCAAAGCGCATTTCAGAATCTGCTTTCCCAAGAGTTTCCAATCTGCGGCACTAGCAATCGGAAACTCGCAACCTTCCGCCTCTAATGAATCAATCCAAAGCGTTAACAGTGGTTCACTTATTTTCGGTTGCCACTGAGGGATGGCGAACAACTCATCATAGATTACTGTCTCAAACATAAATCCTGTAAAGGACATTCGGGATAGACTCAAGTTTTCATAAGATGAGTGCGGCTCTACATCTAATGTCGCAGCCATCGCAACCGCCAGCGATTCCATGGCCTCCAACACGGGTTCAGGATTGCGTGCGGTTGGTGAGGCCACATGCTTCAGGGCCAGCGAGTAAATATAATGCCATGGTGTGCCTGATCTCGTTTTACTGTACAGGGTCGTAGGCATCCGAGCATGTAGAAGAGTGCCATCCTCAATGCGCCCTGATTTTTTCATCAGGCCTAGCAGAGCGTTAGCTGCATGTTCTCCGCCAGCCCGCTTGATTTTCTTTTCGATTAGATTGCAAACATCTTTGTAAGAGCGTTTAGTCAGGCTGGCGCCTCTGCCATCAATTCGAAATGGGAAACCTTTATGTGCAAGCTTTAGTAAGGCTTCACCCAAGAATCTCTGTCTGTCAGAAACTTGCACTCCACGGCGAAAACTGCTTCCCTGCATGTGAATGAGAATCTGATCGAATGCTTGCGACCATTGCTCAGTCTTTGCTAATTCTATGATGTATTCGCTATCTCGAAGAGTTTCCCACAACTCCCACAAAATCTGAAGTTGATCCCTATGAAGCTTCTTTGCGCAGAACGCAGCTTCAGCAATCTTCAAGAGCCGAAACAAAGCGTCTATCGGCCAACCTCGGTCAAATTCGCAATAAAGTAGATTTTTTACGTTATCACGCGCGGTTCGTGCTTCATCATTTCCTGTACTTGGCAAACTGCTGTCTACTGGCGGCAATTTTCCAATATACGGCCTCGTCAGAATATCAATTTGGCTAAAGGCTTCAATCGGTAAGGTGCGAAACAACTTGCGACTTTCTTTAATTTTGTAAGCCTAAAAACCTCCGCAGATGACTTGGGACGGCTACGAAAGAATCACAACAGAGAAGTAACAATAGCAACTCTGCCGTGAAAGATGCACGACAGAGAAATGTCGCTTAAACAATATTCAAAGCATCAAGCTATTTATTAGGTGGGGTCTGAGCAAACAGTTCTCTCACATCCTTCTCTCCTGCTGACCCCTTAACCCATTGCCACGGTGATTTAGGTTTGTGGGACTTTGCTAACTCCGGATACTTTTTCTGATCGCGGACAGCATCGCGAAGACGTTCCCGCGCCTCCTTTGGGTGGATTTTCAGTTCGGCGCAAAGAGCTTTCAGAGTGATGATTTCAGGTGCTTTGTCTGTCATTGATCGTCTCCTTCGGATTAAGACGATCTATCTATTAAGATGACCACAAAGAGCGTGTCAGGGAAAATCTTGCGATCTTTCGAGTTTTTCAATGGCGGCAAGCAGCCTATCGAGCAACGCCGTTGGGCTTTCGTCCATGGCCTTGGCTAGCTTCGCGAATTCGATTACGTCGATACGCCGTTCAGCACCTTCCACTTTCGCCACATAGGACTGCGGCTTGCCGATACGGTTGGCAAGCTGTTGTTGCGTCAGTTTAGCCTCCCGCCGCGTTTCTATGAGAAGTTCGACAAGACGCCTATACTCGGGTGTGTGGGTGGATTTCGTCACGGGTTCCGATGTCCAAAGAATTCTGGAGCAATCGCAGTAATCCCGATTTAGAATTATCCCACTTCGGGATATTGTGTTGCATAATCTTCGTGGAGTGCAGCAATGGATATCGTCGCATCAAACTATATGCCCCTGTTTGGAATGGCGGCCTTTGTTGCCGGTATCTTCCTGTGGCTGCAATGGCAGGGCCGGTTCCGACCGATGCTCATTCCACGCTTGGAGATCGAACGTATTGCTGACGAACTGGTCGAGCAGCATGATGATCGTGCCGAGGAGTTCGCTGCGATGGAGGAAGATCGCGCTTGGCGTTATTCGAAGAGCTTCGAGCAAGGCAAGTGGAGACGGGTTCGCGCTGAGCTTGAGCGTCGGAGCAATCTGTAGTTGACCGACAGACCGTGCGGGCATTAGCGCACGCGGCCGCGTAATATGAGCCAGCGCGCCTGTGACACAAGCATCGGCGCGGTGAATACGTCAATGACGACAAACGCGCTGATGGCGCGAATGTGTCGATTTCCAACGCATGAATATGCCCACATGACACCCAGTAAATCCTGATGGCATCGCACAGCAATCAGAATGCTTGCTTTCATTAGTGAATTCGCCCCATCCTTTGTCCCGACAGATTGATGAAATGTTTTGTTGTCGGTCCGTTGGCTCCGGCGCGCATCAGTCAACATGGGACACGAAGCGCGCCTACATCATGTGGCCACAGGTAGGGGGAGGGCGTTTTTTTATTTGCGACATGCACAGTCGCGGATCAGCAGGGTTACACACCACCAAGGTTTTGATCCTGTAGCTTCTGGTAAAGAGCGCCAAGAACGCCAAGGGCGTCATGTTTTCGCTCGGCGATGTTGAGAAATGTAAGTGCGCCATGAATATACCTGACGATGTTGGCGTTCTTGGCGCACTTGCTTTTAGCGGTTGTCACTCTTCATCCGGCAAACTCAGATACCATTTGTCCCTAGCCTTTGAAGATTTGACGCTCAGCGAGTGCCGGGCGCGTTCCAGCGTCTTTTCAGAAATGCCTCGCGCTGCTGCCTCCTTCTCAACTGTGGTTGTCGGTTGACGACCATTTTTCAGATAGACACGCAAGAACTCTATGGCTTCATCGAGCGAGGACATGCGCTTCTTTCCCTCGGTCGGACTCATCAGATCATCAACAGTGATGTCTGACGGGCCAAGCCAGTTGAGGCGGGCAATGTCGCCTTCTTTCTCGGAGTAAAGCTCGTATGTCTGCGTTTGCCCCCTCGGCGCGATATTATGCTTGATATGCACTATCAGTTTCGTACCGCTGTCATTCGGATGCTCGCAGACCAGAAACGCCGAACGCGCTGCACCGATTACATCCATCGACCCACCACCTTGATAGATCGCCTTGTCATGCTTCGCTTTCGTCAAATGCCGAATAATCAAAACGGCAGTCTCGCCAGCTTCGGCGATTTCTTTAGGAAAGACAAAAGCTGCCTGATGACATTCGGTTTGTACATATCCTGCCCACTCGGCACATACGCGAACAGCGGATAAAGAATGAGCAAGTCAGGTGGTTGCCGTCGCACCTCGCGCATTAGCGCAGCCAGCCCCTTTTCATCAAGGGACAGGAAATCGCCCTGCACCCGAATGCGCTCGACGTTGCCTCCCATCGCGTCAATGCGCGGACGTATCGTGTAGGCTGCGTCATCTTCAGCACTCAGATACAAAACGCGGCCCTTCCTGAGTTTTTGCCCATCCGGCAATTTACCCCCTATGGAAACCTGCGCGGCCAAATGCATGGCAAGATATGACTTCCCGATACCTGGGTCGCCTTCCATGATGGTGATCATGCTGAAGGGAATGAACGGCTCCCAGAGCCATTTAACCTCTTTCGGTTCGATGGACACGAGGTCAACGAACAGCTCTTTTTTCTGTTTCTTGATCATTTCCTGCCCTCAATTTTGCAGATGACACGAGAAATTTCATCGTTGAGCTTGTCGATATCGCGTCCGTATTTTTCGATGAAGTAGGGGTTCTGCCACAGCACAGAGCCTATCTCGTCTGGTGTTGCACCAGCCTCATGCAGCCCGGCAATCATGTGGTAGACTTGCGCAGATCGATCTCGCTCGTAGGCTTTCTTACTGCGAATGAGGGTGCGAACCTTCGGGTGAAGGGACTTGAAGTAGCGTTTCAAAACCGCATCACGGTCATGCTTGGTGGATTGGCATCGATAGTGGGCAACGCAGACGCAACTGCATGACGAACGCCTTCTAATGGCCGAGGGCGCGATGTAATTTCTGACCAGTCGCTTTTGATGATCTTGACGAACGGCTCGTTATATTGGGGTTTATGGTTCACCGATCCGGGGATACGCAGCATCTTTGTCGCGGACCAGCCGTTATTGTCACCACCATGCCGATAGGCGAGCGACTTGGAGAATAGTTCAGCATCGGTCGCCCGGTGCGTCCTATCCCACAACCATAGACCTTGATAACTCTGAGGAGATGTTTCCCAGAGGATACTTGGCACAGGCTCGTAAATGGATGGTTCGCTGCGATCTATGTCGCACCAGCCGAAAGATGTCGGCAGCGCGTATAGCTGCTTGCGGCGCTCCTCTGAAAAAGAATTTGGGCAAAAATACTGGTCGTAATCCCAGCGGGAATACTCTCGCAGCAAATCTAGGGTTTCCCGCCAAGAACCAGCGTTTTTTATGGCGTGGTCTTCCCATTTACCTGTGGTCACCTGTTTAAAGGCGAGAAATGTATAGCTGCCCTCTGCGATGTCGTTACAAACATCCTGCAAGAACTGGTGCTGACTACGGATAATATGATCATCGTCGTTGAGGTCGCGGAAAAGCTGAGAGTTGCTATGCGTCCGTTTCGGGCTTGATAGATTTTCATGTTTTAAGCCTTGGAAATGCTGGCAACGCACACAGATGTCCGTTCACGCTGGGACAGCGTGCTGTTGCCAATAAATTGTAGGGAGAGGGTCGGGGCGCTATGCCCCGATGTCAGAAGTCGGCGTAGGTGAAGTTCTCACCGTCTTTGATGGATTTCTCGCACCACGCCATGACCTTATCTCTAGGCCATGCGAGTCTTGTGCCACCGAGACGCGCCGCTTTTGGAAAACGTCCAGCATTTTGCCATCTAATTAGGGTTGCTGAAGATACACGAATTCCCAAATCATGCAGGTCTTTCCTGCTTAGGAAAATCTGGTTTTCGAGCGAGATTTCAGTTCGTTGCTTTGTCATGGTAACACCTTTCTGCATTAGCCGCCCCGATCTCTGTCAGGAATATGCAGATGATGCCGAATGCTCTCGCTTCAGTCTTTGAACAATAATGCGCTGTTATTCTTCGTTGACGTATTCGCGCAACAACCGAGTGACGATTGGCCGAATCTGATCCGGGCCAGCAGGCTTCGTGAAAATCTTACCCTGCCAGTCGGAAGCAGCATTTATCAGTGTTGCGCTTAGTTCACCTGTCATGTCCTTCAAAACGGCGTTCCTTTCGAGCTGGTCGCGGCACCAGCGCTCAATTTTATTAAGATCATATGCAGGTGGAGCACCCCTTGTTTCGTTTTGCCTGATTAGGTGCTCAATCAAATCTTTGGCGTCGACTTTGACATCTATCTGCCGTGAGATCATTCGCCCAACTGTAGAGTTGGCGATGCGAACCTCTTCAAAGTCGTCCCTTGCCAGCGGACGGTTGACGGGCTGAGATCCTCTATGGGGCAAAGCGATATTACGCATTGGCCCATGAAAATAACGAACGTCTCCTCGGACAAGAATTTTTTGAAGGAAACTGTGGACCACATTCCTCCTGTGGTCACCGGCAGCGCGATACCGAACACTAGCCGGTTTCATCAATGGGCGCTTGAGAGGAATCTCTTGATTTGAGGCTTCGCGGGCCATGCCTTCATAGGGCATTTTGTCAGCGTCGGTCAGCGCTTTGAACTCGCTCCAGTGCCAACCCACCGGAAAAAGAAAATATCCTATAAGGTTGGCTGCTGGGCGAAGCCTGATTTCCCAATCATCTCTGTGGTGTTCCCTGACCGTAAGCCAGACTGATGGGAATGGGAGTTTGTCAATTGCATCACGCGATCCGCCCATATTTGCAACGCTCCTGCTTCTCATCGAAATACGCGTGGCGATTGTAGATGGATGCGACCCCGGAGACTATCCCGGATTTATGGTTCAACACAGCTTCGATGATGTGCGGTTGCACCTTGAGGATTGCCATATTCGTTGCAGCGGTGCGGCGAACATCATGAAAGCGCCAGTTCTCAGCTTCTAGACCGACAAAGATGTCCAGACGATCCTTGAAGCGGCCAAAGCCTGAAATCGGCGTCTTGCCTGTCGAAGTGAATACGTATTCGGAACCAAGAAAGCGCGGAATAGATCGCAGAATGTCGAGTGCCTGCCGGGACAGAGGCACGATATGCGCAGAGCCGTTTTTCGTACGCTCAGCTTTGAGCGTCAGAGTTCCACGTTGTAGGTCGATTTCCGACCAGCGCATGGATGCGATTTCGTTGCGGCGCTGGCCGGTCAGCAAAAGAAGTTTGCCGAACTGCTCGAAGGGGTAGCCTTCAGCTTCACATCCATTCCAATAGGCAATGATTTCGTTATCTGTCAGGACACGGTCGCGCGACTCCTCCTTGATAGGGGGCTTCAGGCCGACCACGGGCGAGATTTCTACGATGCCCTGATCGACGCACCACGTATAAAGTTTCTTGATCGCGGCCAATCCACGGTTCGCCCGTGTGCCTTTGCCTCCCTTTGCGCCGATGTCGCTAATCAGGCGTTCAAGTTCACGCGTTACATCCCCACGCTTGATGGAGTTGATTGGTATTGCATGAAGGCCGCTCATGCGCATCAAAATGCTTTGAGTACCCTTCCAGTCCTTGGTGTGCCGCTGGGCGTGTCGCGTGATGAACTGGGGTATGATACCACCGAGCGTCAAAACTGGCGGTGCTGGCTCAACCTCGCGCTGTTGGAATGTGCCCAGTTGAATATCGCGCAGCAGTGTTTGTGCCTTTTCACGCGCATCCTTCAAAGACAGAACCGGATACGTGCCGAGCTTGATGCGTTTCGGCTTCTCATCAACGCGGGTCGCCAGATACCAGACCTTTCCACCGGCATTCGATACGCGAACATGAAGGCCGGACAACAATTCGTCGCGGACCTCGTACCGCTTGCCTTCGGCGGGAGGGAGATTGTCGAGGAGTTTTGGTGTAAGTTTCTTTCTCATGACGCAACAATAAGATTGCAACGTCCGCGTGTCAGGGTGCGATTTGGGACGCGTAGAGATATAGCGGAGCCAATTTGATGGTCTCCCCAAGCTCGATGGCGTTTAGATTAGCTGATTACGTTGGTGTTTCGGATATGCCAACCACTATCATTCGCTTTATATCTCCAGCCCGATCTCTAACGAAATAGACCTGCACGTAAACGAGATCGCGTTTCATGTTGTCGATCAACGTTTTTTTCACCGTTGGGAGAATATCGTAGGGGATACTAAAGTTTAGAGTTTTAGCTCCATTCTCAATTTTAATTTTCCCCCAGCCATTGTCTTTGTTGAACTGCGTAATATCGCCAAGTATCAGGTTCGGGGTTTTGTCAACAATTGCAGTTTCAATCTCCGAAGCCATTTTTCGATTTAGGAACAGTACCGGGCGCGTGTCCTCGTGAGCGGATGACCTGATTTCTAAGGTGTCGGCACTTGTTCTCAACGCTGTCGCCATCTCACTAATCAACGGAGCGGACATTGCAATCAGTTTCTGGCTCTGACTAGAGCTAATCGAAGATACAGCCGCCTCGTTCTCTACTAGTCTTTGCTCTCGATGGTATTCCGATATCCGGCGCTTGACTAATTCTTGGGTAGAATCCGAAAAGCTGTCAGCAGACACCCGCCCAGCAATCACGTCATCTACAAGAACACTGAGTTTGGATGTCGAGCTTGTTGGTTGTTGGCCATCGGACGGTGCTGACACTGTGGATAGCGTTGGCTCATCGATTTTTTCGATTACTCGTTCACTAACATAAGCGACAAGGTCAGCCAAAGATATGTTGATGAATGGATTCTCGTCTTCAGACTGACCTGGGTCCTCTACATTAATATTGAACGAACCCTCAGACTGACTTTTCAGTTGTATGCTGAAATTGGATTTGTTCGTAATGCTCTTTACGAATCTGCCGTGTTGTCGAAATTGCGCCAACTTAACGACGAGACGCGCAGCGGCATATTGAAAGCGGGCAGACTCATAGAAGTTCATTCTGTGTGAATCTGCTAACGCACCCTCGAAATGAAAGGTCAAAGTCTCCGACATCTAAAAACTATTCCCCTGCGACGCCCATCGCACCCTTGCTACCGTTCACCGTACGTTGCATCTTTCGCTTATTATTTCAACCTTTCCTTATCTAGATGTAACCGTAGCAAAGCTAAACAGAGAACGAGATAGAATGAACGAAATCAGTATAGGAGCCGTCGGGGCTGCCGCGATAGCAGGTTTAGTTTCTCTGTTAGGGCTTGTTATTGGCAAAGAGCAAAAAGTATCGGAGTTTAGGCAGGCGTGGATAGATGAACTGAGAAAATGTGTGGTGTCATATCTCGTAAATATCAATGCAATATGTGACGCCCTACGCCTAGCAAGAGCCGGCAGAGCAATTGATGATGCAGCGTTGCTAGCAAATTACAAACTGCTCAATGAGGCGAGCCATGGAATTACGCTTCGTGTGAACCCATCTGAGGAGCCTGCAAAAGCACTTCTAAAATCGATGTCTGAGTTTGAATCCATCTCTCAGAGCAATTCAAATTTAACTCCTGAAAAAATACGAGAGCTGGAAAAGGGATTCATCGACTCTTCACAAAAGCTCCTGAAATTTGAATGGACGCGTGTAAAAGAAGGCGAAGCTAATTTCGTTTGGACGAAGAGAATTGTCTATGTGATCATTTTATTGATGCTCGCACTTTTAGCTTATGCATGGTTCACTGAAAAAAAGACAGAAAGAGGAGCGGTAAGCGTCCCTTGCTTTTATTTGCTTCAAACAAATGGCAACAGTTGTTCATAGTGCGTTGAGCCAACAACTGAGTTCGAGCGATAATGGGTAATAGTTACCGTGAAGCTGAGCGACACAGGTATCTGGGTGTCTTATGGGAGCCACAGCCGCTGAGATTGAACGGTTGGCGATGAAATTTGATGATACGGTTTGGCAGCTCTGATCTTAATGCGTTCAACATCTTACTGAAGCTGATTGATACGAGATGAGCCCAACTGTGGTATTTCCCAGTCCTGTTGAAAATCCGCGTGTCCGTGGTTCAAATCCGCGTTCGGGCACCATTAACTCACTAAATTAATTGGTGTTTCAAAAGATTTTTTGGATTCCCTGTAGTGGAAATGTATTAGGCTGTACCGGCAAATCAATTATTATCTAGAGTCGCAAAGCACGGGCAGCATCGAAAATTTGATCAAAATATGCAGTGCTCGATCCAGCGATAAGGGCGTCATTAACAGTAATTTAGCTGAAACAGTCTGGCAACTCACGCCAGTGTGCGCCTAGACCGGCCGAGGCACGTGTTGCGCCGAAGGGTTTGTCACTCATCACCAAGTTTAAAACTGAAGTTGACTCTGATTTGCGGCCTAAACGAAATCCAATTTAATTAATTGTCACCACATTCTAAGCGCTTTTCGCTCTATTGACTTCTGCCGAGGCGTGGACGGAGCTTTATGTGAATTTCCAATTCGACGCCTTCTTCGCTTCGTAGTGCTCAGCGATATTGGAAAGGATGCAATGTACTGATGGCTAATTGGGCGCCTAAAGCTAGAGGTGGAAATAGGTGAGGTGCACCTGATCGGTGGCTAGTCAGATGTTCGTACACCCTTACAACGTTGTTGCTTCTCCCAAACGTTTCTCATAAATCAAGTTAAAATTTTGGAGGAAATTGCTGTGGCTCTTGCCGATTGCCGCATTTTACAGTTGCCGAAAATCTCGGACGTTCGAGGCAGTCTCACTTTTATTGAGGGCAGCAACCATATACCATTCGAGGTCAAGAGGGTTTATTATCTATACGACGTTCCGGGCGGTGCAGATCGTGGGAGCCATGCCCACAAAAATCTGCATCAATTTATGATTTCGATCTCCGGAAGCTTTGACGTCCGGCTGGATGATGGTACTGCTCAAAAGACATTTCATCTCAATCGGTCCTATCAAGGCCTCTATATTTGCCCTATGACCTGGCGATATCTGGATAACTTTTCTTCTGGCGCGGTGTGTTTGGTGTTGGCCTCCGAGGCATACGACGAGGTGGACTACATTCGCGATTATCAAGATTTTCGAAACACGGTGCTGAAATGAACGTTCCCTTCTTAAATCTCAAACTGAGTTATGACGAGCTTGCTGAAGACATCGAAGCAGCTGCGCTAAGGGCTTTGAGATCGGGATGGTATATCGGCGGTGAAGAGGTCGCAGAGTTCGAAGCCGATTTTGCCCGATATTGCGGGGTAACGGACGCAGTGGCGGTTGCAAATGGCCTAGAGGCTCTTGAGCTTGCTTTGCGCGCCTTTAATGTAGGTGTGGGTGATGAGGTCATAGTGCCTTCGAATACGTTCATCGCCACTTGGCTTGCTGTGACGAGAACAGGTGCCACTATAGTTCCAGCCGAGCCGAACAACGACACTTACTGTATCGACGCTGACTCTGTCCGGCACTTGATTACTGCAAAAACGAGAGCAATTATTCCGGTTCATCTTTACGGCCAAGCTGCGGATGTTGATGGGATCGCCGAAGTGGTTAAAGGTACCGATATTGCAATCATAGAGGATGCTGCGCAGGCGCATGGTGCCAGATATAAAACGCGCAGAGTGGGCACTACGCGTTTTGCAGCTGCGTGGAGTTTCTATCCAGGAAAGAACCTGGGCGCATTAGGTGACGCAGGTGGGATAACGACAAGCGACACGAACGTGGCTGACCGGCTCAGGCTTCTCCGCAATTACGGTTCTAAAGAAAAGTATGTTAACGAGATTGCCGGGTTTAATAGCCGCATGGATCCCGTTCAAGCTGCTGTACTGAAGGTTAAGCTGGGCGTATTGGACGACTGGAATGCTCGTCGCTGCGAAATCGCGCGAAGATATATGAATGCATTTAGAGATACCGCACTTATTTTGCCCCTTGTTCCGACTTGGTCTCAGCCAGTTTGGCATCTCTTTGTAATACGTCATGCCAAAAGAGACTGGTTGATGGATCAGTTGAGCCAGAGGGGGGTGCAGACGCAAATCCACTATCCAATTCCACCACACATGCAAAAAGCCTATCAACATCTCGAATATGAGCCTCAGTCCTTCCCAATTGCGGCTCAACAAGCGCGAGAAATGTTGAGCTTGCCCATCGGCCCGCAGATGACGGATAATGAAATAGATCACGTCATTTCATCTGTGCTTGCAGTTTTGGATAATGCGTGACCATGAGAGAAGCCGAAGAAAAGGCGAGCCCCCTTTGCTCTGTTGTTTGCACCACCTATAATCACGCAAAATTCTCACGAGCGTCGATACAGTCGATAGCAGATCAAGATTATCCCAACATAGAGATCATTGTCGTTGATGATGGATCCACTGATGGGAATGTGGACATTGTAAGAGATGCTCTGGAAGCTAGTGGAAGGCCGTACACACTTTTAGCTCAAAACAACACAGGTAACGTTCCTATGAACGTTAATCGAGGCCTCGCTGCCGCGAGGGGCGAGTATGTGTCACTAACTTCGCTTGACGACATTCTACTTCCCAGTTGCATTTCAACGAAAATAAAGCGACTGGAAACTGACCAAAATCTGACATTCGTAGCAAACATCTACACCGTAGAAATTGATGCTGGAGACAACGTTCTAAGTGAGGCGACATCAAGGGCTGGCTTGAACCAGCAGATATTCAGCTGCACGCTAGATTTGCTTGAGTACGATTTCAAAAGTTTAGGTGCGTTTTACGTGCAGGGTGCAGTATTTAGACTGTCGGTTATACGCGCCTTCGGCGGTTACGATGAAGACTTGATCGGGGACGACATCATTTTCCGCACGAAGTTGCTTAATTATATGGTGGCTTTTCCAAATCTCACTTTTGCTTTCGAAGATAATGCCGGGGTTGCCTATCGTAAGCATGGAGGCAACATTCATGCTAATTTACTGCGGCAGATCAAATGCTTGGTTCAATGGAAAGAGCGGTATTACAAAGATCGCCCATTCCCGAACCGGATGTGGCGATCAGTGAATCTCTTTTTCAAAGAGGGATTATTAAACGGTCGCCGACATGAAATCGAGCAGGCAAGAAATCTCCACCATGATATCGACAGGCAGTACTTGGGTTTCCGGTCGACATGGAAGGCTAGAGGATATCGCTTTAGGCATATGTGGAACAAAGTCAGTGGGCGCGTATGATGAGCTATCTACTTGAGTCCGCCCGATGTGGCTTGTCCCTGAACCACCATTTTAAGCACAAATTCTTTTGGGTATGCGTTCACTTGCGCGTTGCAGCCTGCTAGCCGTAAATCTCAGCCCCGAAAGAACAAGGTACTAATGAGAAGAAGTCATGACTAAAAAGCTTTTAATCGTCGGTGCTGGTGAATTCGCCGATATCGCTTATGAGTATTTCACGAATGATTCCTCTTATGATGTCGTCGGCTTTGCCGTTGAAGAAACTTATCGGACTGGCCATCAGCACCATGGTCTTCCTCTCGTCGACGTTGAGCGCTGCGAGCAAGAATTTCCACCGGACGATGTTTCTGTTCATATCGCCATAACGAGCACCGAACTTAACCGTGTGCGCGAACGTCTTTATCTTTTGATGAAGTCTAAGGGCTACGTGTTCGCCAATTACATAAGTTCTCACGCTTTCGTTTGGCGAACGGCAATCGTAGGGGAAAACGTTTTCATTTTTGAAAACAACGTTGTCCAGCATGGCGTAGAGATAGGTGACGGCGTCGTAATGTGGAGCGGTAACCACATCGGACACCAAAGCAAGATAGGTGCATTCTCCTTTTTGTCATCCCACTGCGTTATTTCAGGCTACTGTAAAATTGGCCGCAGAAGCTTTATTGGGGTCAATGCAACTTTTGCGGACCACATCGTGACGGGTGACGACTGCTTTGTAGCTTTGGCTGCTGTCGTTAACAAGTCATTCCCAGATCCAGGGATTTTGCTTACCGGTCATCCTGCTGCGCCGTCCAAGGTCAGTAGTTATCGCTATTTTAAGTTAAAGGCTTAGGATGAGTTGGAAGAAGCTTGGAAGAGTTTTTTGCCCTGAAGGCGTATATGAGTGGGCCGAACATTCCTTTATGACCCCGGTGCCCTTGCAGATCACCGAAGACGTAATTCGTATCTTTGGCGGAGTCAGGGATAAAGCTGGCGTATCTCGTATTTCATGGATTGATGTTGATCGAGTTGATCCAACCAAAGTTCTTCGGGTTGCAGATAAACCAGCACTCGGAACTGGTCAGCCAGGCATGTTTGACGATAATGGCGTCATACTCGGCGACATAATTCGACAGACATCTTCTGAGTTATGGATGTACTATGTTGGCTTCCAAATCGTTCAAGAAGTGAAATTTCTCGCTTTTACTGGTTTGGCTATTAGCCACGATGGCGGATCGAGTTTTACAAGGGTGCAAAATACTCCGGTCCTAGACCGATCGCCCAAGTCTCCATTCATTGGAGCACTTCACAGTATTGAGAAACTGACTACAGGGTATCGAGCGTGGATATCATGTGGTCACGGCTGGAAAAACATACAAGGAATTTCTTACCCCGAATACAACTGTTGGATGATAGAAAGCCCTGATGGGGTTAGTTTCGATATGAATAATGCAATAAAGATAATGGATGTTGAAGGATCCGAATATCGTATTGGCAGACCTAGAGCGAACAGAAACGGTGATGGATATGAACTTCGGGTAACTTCCGATACGGTGGATAAGAGATATGAGTCCTTTTTAGCCGTGTCCAAAAATGGAATCACTTTCGAAAGGACCAAACTTGTAGAACTACCTCGCGGCTCCGTAGGTGACTGGGATAGCGAGATGACGTGTTATCCGGCCAAGATTGTCACGGAGCAGGGCGACACCTATTTGTTTTACAACGGTAATGGCATGGGTCGCTCAGGTGTCGGTGTGGCGATTTGGGAGGAGTCTGGTGGCTGATATCAGTGTTCACTCATATCGTTCCGAAAACAAGCTGGAATGGAACGATTGGATATCGAGTTCGAAGAATGGTACTTTTCTCCACAATCGCGACTTTATGGATTACCACGCTGATCGATTTCATGACGCCTCAATTATGGTTAGGCAAGATGGAGTATTGATCGCGGTATTGCCGGCAAATAGCGCGGAGGGAGCGATATTTTCCCATGGTGGTCTCACCTACGGCGGCGTAGTTACGGGGTCGAAAATGCGGATTGAGATTTTTCTCAAGACGTTTAACGCGATTTTGGAATTCTACCGGGAGCAGGATGCAAAAAGGCTCTACTACAAGCCTGTTCCTCATATCTACCAGACGCAGCCTGCTGATGAAGACCTCTACGCACTATTTCGCCATAATGCCCGATTGATACGATGCGATTTGTCCTCCGCCATTCCTCTTGCTCGGCGCCTCAAGCCATCAAAGTCAAGGAAACAGGCTGTAGCGTTGGCGAAGAAGGCTAATTTGGTTGTACGTCAAAGCCGGGATTGGCAAGCTTATTGGAATATACTTTCTGAGGTCTTGGCTCATCGTCATGAGGCTTCGCCCACGCATTCTCTTAGAGAAATTGAAATGTTGGCTCGAAGTTTTCCCGATGAAATCAGTCTCTTCGGCGCGTTTGAGAATGATAAGATGGTTGCCGGCTTAGTTATTTTTGACTGCGGCAGAACCGTCCATGTCCAGTATATAGCCGCGTCTGCACGGGGCCGGGAAATCGGAAGCGTAGATTTCATCGTTTCATATTTAATGGAAAATATATTTATGGGACGCGATTGGTTCGACTTCGGGATTTCAACGACTTCTCAAGGGCGTCAGTTGAACGAGGGATTGGCTCTGCAGAAAGAGATGTTCGGCGCTCGCAGCGTCGTTTATCAGCAGTTTGAGATCGATCTGGCATAACTCCATCACTCCAAAACAAACCGATACCCCACCCCAGGTTCCGTCTGAATAATCTTCGGCTGAGCGGGATCGCGTTCTATTTTCTGTCTCAGCTGGCCGATGAAGACGCGGAGGTAGTGGAGGTCTTCGCTGTGGGCGGGGCCCCAGACGGAGGTTAGGAGCGTTCGGTGGGTGACGACGCGGCCGGCGTGGTGGGCGAGGAGGATGAGGAGATCGTATTCCTTTGGCGTCAGCTTGATGCCGGTGCCTTCGCGGGCGACGAGGCGGCGTTGGGTGTCGATGAAAAGGCCGTCCACGTCAATCGAGGAGGGCTGCGTTTCGGTTTTGCCGACGTGGCGCATGGCGGTGCGGATGCGGGCGGTGAGTTCTCCGATGCCGAAGGGTTTTTCGATATAGTCGTCGGCACCGAGATCGAGTGCGGCGATTTTTTCGGTTTCCCGGTCGCGGGCGGACAGGATGATGATGGGAAGCCTGGACCAGCCGCGCAGATTGGCGATCACATCCTTGCCGTCCATATCCGGCAGGCCAAGATCTAGGATGATAATATCCGGGGCGGCGGTGGCGACGGCCTTGATGGCGTCTGCGCCATTCTCCGCTTCGATGACGTCATATCCGGCAGCAGCGAGCGCTGGCCGCAGGAAGCGCCGGATTTGCGGCTCGTCATCCACCACCAGAATGCGTCCCAGCGTCATTGTTTCTGCCTGCCTTCGCTCTTTTCGTTCACCGGAAAACGCATGACGATGCGCGTACCACGTTTCTTCACGGCAGGGCTTTCCGCATGAATGCGCCCGCCCATCGCCTCGATAAAGCCGCGGGCGATGGAAAGGCCGAGACCCGTTCCCGGAGAGCGTCCGTCCGATTTGGAGCGACGATAGAATTTTTCAAAGATGCGGTCGAGGTCTTCGGCGGGAATACCCTTGCCGTGATCCGTGACGGAAACCACGATCTCGTTTGCATCGCGCCGCGCATAGACATTGACCGGATCGCCACTGCCATATTTGGCGGCATTGTCCAGCAGGTTGAAGAGAACCTGGCCGAGAAGAACGGAATCCGCACGGATGACCGGCAAATCTTTTGCGATGCCTGTCTCGAAGCTTTGGCTCGGAAAGTATTTTCGGGCACGGTTGACTGCGGAGCGGATGACATCTGCGACATCCACCCAGTCACGCTTGGCTTGCAATGTTCCGGCGGTGATGCGGGTCATGTCCAGCAGGTTGGCGACGAAGCGGGTGAGGCGTGCACTTTCCTCTTCGATGGATTGCAGCAGATCGTCCCGGCTTTCCGGCGGCATGCGGTCGCCCAGTTCGCGCAGGCTGGTTACGGAGCCGGTAATCGTTGCCAGGGGCGTGCGCAGATCGTGGGAGATGGAGGAAAGAAGCGCCTCGCGATATCGCTCACCCTCCAGCCGCGCGGCCTGCTCGGTGCTTTCGGAGGAAAGGCGGGCGCGGTCGATTGCGGTTGCGGCCTGATCGAGAATGGCGGCGAGCTTGCGCTCAGCATTGGAATCGAGCCCGTCTTCACCCGGCTCAAAACCGCATACGCCGACGACACCATGGGGGCTCATCAGCGGGCGGAACTGGAAGCGGCAGTTGGGCAGCGTACCGGTGCCGGAGCCCGAAGGTTCGGAGCGGCTGTTTGCCCAACGCGCTGCCGTTAGTTCGGAAACGCCGAGTTCCGTATCCGGCGGCCAGGCGGCCACGACTTCCAGATCCTCGCCCTTGGGCAGAAGCATGACGACATTGCGCCTGACGCTGCCTTGCAACTGCGTGACGGAGGCCCAGAGCACTTCTTCAGGCTTTGCGGTTCCGGCGAGTTTGCGGGAGAAATCGTAGAGCGCCTGCATATCGGCGGCACGCTGTCGGGCTGCCTGCGCCTGCTCGCGTATGCGCGAGGCAAGACTGCCTGCCAGAAGTGCAGCGACGATGAAGACGGCGAGTGCAAAGACCTCATGCGGAGAGGCGATGGTGAAGGTTTCGACAGGCGCGATGAAGAAGAAATTATAGGCAAGGGCCGAAAGGATTGCCGCCATCATGGCTGCGATGAAGCCCGCAGCGGAGGCCGCGCCGAGGACGGCGAGCAGGAAGAGAAGCGAGATATTCGGCAGGTGGGTGACCTGATCCAGTGCAAGACCAGCAATCGTGGCTGCGGCGACTGTGCCGACTGCGCAAAGCAGCGATCTGGACAGGGCGGATAGATGCGGCAGGCGAGAGCGCTTGGCCGCCGCGGTTTGCGGGGTGGCGGCGCTGTCGGCAGTCACCAGATGCAGGCCGATGCCGGTTGCCTCTTTGGCCAGGGCGTCTGAAAGGGTAGGGCGAAGCGGATTGGAGAGCCACCTGCGGCGCTGTGAGCCTATGACGATCTGCGTTGCGTGTTCGCGCCGGGCGAGCCTGAGGATTTCGGTTACGAAGTCGTTGCCGGTCACATGGCGGGTTTCCGCGCCAAGCTTTTCGGCGAAACGGAAGATATCGTCGATGCGGCGCAGGCTGTCTTCGTCCATGGTTTCCTGATCGTCGCGCAACATGCTGACGACCGTCCAGGGGGCGTTGAGACCGGAGGCGAGCCTGCTTGCCACGCGCACAACCTTGTCTGAAAGCGCATCCGGGCCGATGCAGACGAGCAGCCTTTCCGCTGTTGCCCAAGGCCCTTCGATGGCGTTCTGGCGAAGATAATCGACCATCTGGTCGTCCACGCGGTCTGCGGTGCGGCGCAGGGCCAGTTCGCGCAGGGCAGTGAGATTTCCGAGGCGGAAGAAGCGGTCGGTCGCGCGCTTGGCGCTATCCGGCAGATAGACCTTGCCTTCGTTCAGACGCTGGATCAGCTCGCCCGGCGGAAGATCGACCAGCACTACCTCGTCTGCCCGTTTGAGCACCGTGTCCGGCACGCGCTCGCGAATGATGACGCCGGTGATCTGCGAAACGAGATCGGACAGGCTTTCCAGATGCTGGATATTGAGCGCGGTCCAGACCTCTATGCCAGCGGCAACCAGCTCTTCTATGTCCTGATAGCGCTTCGGGTGCCGGAAGCCTTCCGGGTTGGAGTGGGCCAGCTCATCTACCAGGATGACGCGCGGTTTGCGGGCAAGCGCGGCGTCCAAATCGAACTCCTGCAAGGCCTTGCCGCGATAGTCGAATTCAAGGCGGGGCAGGACTTCGAGACCTTCGAGGAGGGCGGAGGTTTCCGCGCGCGCATGGGTTTCCACCAGCCCCACGACGACATCCACGCCATCGGCTTTCAAACGGCGGGCGCGGGCGAGCATGGCGTAGGTTTTGCCCACGCCGGGTGCGGCACCCAGAAAAATAGTGAGTTTGCCCCGGCGGTCTTTCTCCGCCAGGGCAAGCAATGCATCCGGGTCAGGCCTGTTCAGGCCGTCACGATCATTTGGCGCCATTCGTCTCAGCTCTTCAGCGCATCCAGCGCAAGGTTAAGCTCTAGCACATTCACACGCGGTTCGCCGACTATGCCAAGCTGGCGTCCTTCGGTTTTTGTTTGCACCAGCGCCTGCACATCTGCCGGGGAGAGATTGCGTGCCTTGGCAACGCGTTCCACCTGTGCCGCGGCAAAGGCCGGGGTGATGTGCGGATCGAGGCCTGAGCCCGATGTTGTCACGGCATCGGAGGGGACGGGGGAGGCGATGCCCGCGCCATTCAGGCGCGCGACATCGCCTCCGACCCGCTCCTTCAGCTTGGCAGATGTGGTGCCAAGGTTGGAGCCGGAAGAAGCGGCAGCATTGTAAGCATCCGGGCTTGTCGCGGAGGGGCGCGGCCAGAAGTAACGATCGGACGTGAAGTTCTGGCCGATCAGGCTGGAGCCGATCACGGCATCGCCGTTGTGGATCAGCGAGCCGTTGGCCTGTGCTGGCATCAGCGTTTGGGCAATGCCGGTGATGGCAAGCGGGTAGCCGAGCCCTGTGAGGGCGATGAAGAAAGCCAGAATGACGAGTGCGGGGCGAATTTGGTTCAGCATGATTACACCAGATGAAGCGCGGATACGGCGATATCGATGACCTTGATACCGGCAAACGGAAGCAGCAGGCCGCCGAGGCCGTAAACAAGAAGATTGCGCCTAAGAAGAGCCGCTGCGGCAGAGGGACGATAGGCCACGCCTTGGAGAGCGAGCGGGATCAACGCGATGATGATGAGGGCGTTGAAGATGACCGCCGAGAGGATGGCCGATTGCGGTGAAGACAGCGCCATGATGTTGAGGCTGCCGAGCGCCGGATAGGTGGTGACGAACAGCGCCGGGATGATGGCGAAATATTTGGCGACATCGTTGGCGATGGAGAAGGTGGTCAGCGAGCCGCGCGTCATCAGCAACTGCTTGCCGATTTCCACGATCTCGATGAGCTTGGTCGGGCTGGAATCGAGGTCCACCATATTGGCGGCTTCGCGCGCGGCCTGCGTTCCGGTCTGCATGGCAACGCCGACATCGGCCTGGGCAAGCGCCGGGGCATCGTTGGTGCCATCGCCGCACATGGCAATCAGCCTGCCGCCCTTCTGTTCACGACGAATATAGTCGAGCTTGTCCTCCGGCGTCGCTTCCGCCAGAAAGTCATCGACACCGGCTTCAGAGGCGATTGCCGCAGCCGTAACCGGGTTATCGCCCGTGACCATGACAGTGCGGATGCCCATGGAGCGCAGGGCGGCGAAGCGCTCCTTGATACCGGGCTTCACTACGTCTTTGAGGTGAATGACGCCGAGAAGGCGGCTGCCTTCAGCAACACCAAGCGGCGTACCGCCAGTGCGCGCGATGCGATCCACCGCCTGATGGAATTCCGCCGGGGCATTACCATCGGCTGCGCCGCTGAATTTGAGGATGGCGTCGATAGCGCCCTTGCGGAAGGATCTGCCGTTGGTATCGACGCCGGAAAGACGTGTCTGGGCGGAGAAGGGAACGACGGTATCCACCGTGATCTTCGGCGTGTTCAGGCCAAATTCCCCTGTGGCGAGTGCGGCGATGGAGCGGCCTTCCGGCGTTTCATCGGAAAGGCTGGCAAGCAGCGCGGCTTCGGCCACCTGTTCGGCGGTGACGCCGGGGACCGGAATGAAATCCGCCGCCATGCGGTTGCCGAAGGTGATGGTGCCGGTCTTGTCCAGAAGCAGTGTATCGACATCGCCTGCAGCTTCCACCGCGCGGCCCGAGGTGGCGATGACATTGAAGCGCACGAGACGATCCATGCCCGCAATGCCGATGGCCGAAAGAAGGCCGCCGATGGTGGTGGGGATAAGGGTGACCAGAAGGGCGGCGAGAACCGTGACCGAGACCAGCGTGCCGGAATATCCCGCCAGGCCCCAGACCGTGACGACCACGATGAGGAAGACGAGAGTAAGGCCGGAGAGCAGAATGGAAAGCGCGATTTCATTCGGCGTCTTCTGGCGCTCCGCGCCTTCGATCAGCGCAATCATGCGATCCACGAAGCTGGCGCCGGGTGGGGTGGTGATACGGATTTTCAGCTGGTCGGAGAGAACCTGCGTACCGCCGGTGACGGCAGAGCGGTCCCCGCCCGATTCACGGATGACGGGAGCGGATTCGCCGGTAATTGCGCTTTCATTGACAGAGGCCACGCCTTCGATGACTTCGCCATCGCCGGGGATCAGCTCGCCTGCATCCACGATGACGATATCGCCGACCTTGAGCATGGTGGCCGCGACGCTTTCCTCTTTGCCGCCCGCAGCGATGCGGCGGGCGGTGAGATCGGAACGGGTGCGCTTGAGGCTATCGGCCTGCGCCCGCCCGCGTCCCTCCGCCACGGCTTCGGCGAAGGTGGCGAAGAGAACGGTGAACCAGAGCCATGCAGCGATCTGGCCGGAGAAGACGGCGGTGCCATCGTTCAAGATAAGGTCACGGATGAAGAAGATGGTGACGACCGCCGCGACGATTTCTGTGACGAAGATGACTGGGTTGCGCATCAACTGCCGCGGATTGAGCTTTATGAAAGCATTTTTGACGGCGGGCACGATGATGGCCGGGTCAAAGAGGCTTGGCCTTGCGGGAGCCGAAGGGTGTTGGTTGGATGACATGGGGTTCGCCTCTTAAAAAGTCTGGCCAGCAAGCATCGCGAAATGTTCGACGATGGGGCCGAGTGCGAGGGCAGGGAAGAATTGCAGCCCGCCGAGGATGAGGATGATGCCGATGAGAAGGCCGACGAAAAGCGGACCATCCGTCGGGAATGTGCCGCTGGATGCTGGCACGCGCACCTTGGCGGCCAGCGACCCGGCTATGGCCATGACCGGCACGACATAGGCGAAGCGACCGAGCAGCATCGAGATGCCGAGCGTGGTGTTGTACCAGGTCGTGTTGCCGGAAAGGCCACCGAAAGCGGAGCCATTATTGCCCGCAGCGGAGGTGAAGGCATAGAGGATTTCCGATAGGCCATGCGGACCCGCGGTACCGATACTGGCGACGGCAGACGGCAGGATGGCCGAGATCGCGGTGAAGCCAAGGATGACGGTGGGCAGGATGAGAACCGCCAGCATGGCATATTTCATCTCGCGGCCTTCTATCTTCTTGCCGAGAAATTCCGGCGTGCGACCGACCATGAGACCGGCGACGAAGACGGAAAGCAGCGCAAAGACGATCATGCCATAAAGGCCCGAACCGACGCCGCCGGGCAGAACTTCGCCAAGCTGGATGAGGAACATCGGCGCAAGGCCGCCAAGCCCGGTGAAGGAACCGTGCATGCCGTTGACGCCGCCATCCGAAAGGCCAGTCGTAACGGCGGCATAAAGAGCAGTCATGGCCTGACCGAAACGGACCTCCTTGCCCTCCATATTGCCCTGCGCGGCATCGACGCCAATCGAGGTGAGGATCGGGTTTCCGGCGCTTTCCGCCCAATAGACGGTGGCGACGCCTGCACTCAGAAGAACAGCCATGGCGCTGAGCAGCACCCAGCCTTGACGGCGGCTACCGACCATCTGGCCGAAAGTATAGATGAAAGCCGCCGAAATGCTGAGCATGGCGAAGATGTTGAGATAGTTGGCGATTGCCGTGGGATTTTCGAAAGGATGCGCGGCATTGGCATTGAAGTAACCGCCGCCATTGGTGCCGAGCTGCTTGATGGCTTCCTGGCTGGCGACGGGCCCGAGCGAAATGACCTGCTGGCTTCCCTCAAGCGTCGTTGCCGTCACGCTGGCATCCATGGTCTGCGGCAGGCCCATGGCAACGAAAGCGAGCGCCACGACGACGGCGAGCGGTAACAGCACATAGAGCGTGGCGCGGGTCATATCGACCCAGAAATTGCCGAGCGTGCTTGCCTGCGACCGGACGAAAGCGCGGGTAAAAGCAATGGCAAGGGCCATGCCGACTGCGGCGGACAGGAAGTTCTGCACCGTCAATCCAGCCATCTGGCTGAAATTGCTCATCGTGGATTCACCGGCATAATTCTGCCAGTTGGTGTTCGTCACGAAGCTGACGGCGGTGTTGAAGGCAAGGTCCGGCGGCACGTTGGCAAAACCCTGCGGATTGAACGGCAGGAAGGCCTGAAGGCGCAGGATGGCATAAAGCGCGAGAAAGCTGGCAATGGAAAAGACGAGCATGGACAGCGTGTATCCGAGCCAGCCCTGCTCCTTTTTCATATCCACGCCTGCTGCGGCATAAAGGCCGCGTTCGATTGGAGAAAAGACGGGCGACAGCCATGTCCGTTCACCGGAAAAGACTTTCGCCATGTAAAGGCCGAGTGGTTTGACAACCAGAAGCACGGCAACAAAGAGGAGGCTGATCTGCAGCCACCCGAGAATGGTCATGGGGGTTCTCCAAAAAGATCAGAAGCGTTCCGGGCGCAGCAATGTGATGATGAGATAGATGCCGAGGGCGAGCGCTACGACGAGGCCGAAAAGGGGTTCCAGCATGGCAGCACCCTCAAAGCCTGTTGAGGGCACGGGCATAAAGCGCCAGCGCGATCAACGTGCCGAAACCGAGCGCCAGAAATAGAAAGTCGGGCATGTAGTTCTCCTGTTATTTCAGGAGATCATGATGAGCCGCTTGAGGTCAGGTTTCGATTGGGAAGATGGCCCGCCCGCATAAGGAAAACATAAAGATGGGCGCAGAGCCTTTCAGCTCGCGCCCAGTTAAATGGCACAGATGAAAGCCTCAGAGGCTTTCGCGATTGCTCGGGTTCTGTTCGGCGCGGTCACGGTATAGTGCGGCGCGGCCCAGCAGCATCAGGGAAACCGGCGTCGTGATCGTCATGAAGATGCCGATGAAGATTTCGTGGAAAACGAGGCGGTCGCCGGAAACAGAAAAGTAGATCATCGACGCCATGACGATGCCGCCTGTGCCCCAGCTGGTGCCGAGAGTGGGGGCGTGCAGCCGTTCATAGAAGCTTTGCAGCTTGGCGAAGCCGATAGTGCCGATCAGCGTCAGCGACGAGCCGAGCAGAACGAAGAAAGCGACCAGAATAGCGGCCCAGAGCGGAAATTCAGCAGCGTTGCTCATTCGATGACCTCCCCACGCATCAGGAATTTCGACAGCGCGACCGTCGAGACGAAGCCGAGGACGGCGATGAGAAGCGCTGCCTCGAAATAGATGTCATTGCCGGTACGCAGCCCGAAGGTCATCAGCAGCAGCATGGAGCTGACATAGAGCGTATCGACGCCCAGCACGCGGTCCTGCGCGCGCGGTCCAATCGCAATGCGATAGACGGAGATCGCCATGGCAATCGCAAGGAAGATCTGGGCCAAGGAAAATGACCAGAAAAGGATAATCGAACTCATTCGAATATCTCCATCAGCATTTTTTCGTAACGGTTCTTGATGAGGTTCACCCAGGTACTTTCGCTGACATTATCCAGAACATGGATCAGCAGCGTGCCCTGCGATGAATTATATTCCAGCCAGGCGCTGCCCGGCGTTGCGGTCAGCACGATGGCGAGAACGGACAGCCCGAGCGGATCGCGTATATCGAGCGGGATGGTGAGGAAGCCCGAGCGGCTGTTCTTCTTGCGCCCGAAGAGGATGAGAGTTGCAACCGAGATGTTGGAGCGGATGATGTCGTAAAGCACGACGAAAGTCAGCTTCACCACCACATGCCAGTTGCGGATGCGAGGCTTCGCCGGTCGCAGAGACGCCATGGACCAGCAGGCGATCAATGCCACCGCCGTTCCCAGAAGAAAATGACCGGGCGAGAAGCTGTTGATCGTCATCCAGAAGATGATGAGCGCGACGGTGAGGACAGGGTAGGGAAGGATGCGGCTGATCATTGCGCGGCCTCCCCGGGATTGCCCGCTTGCGGCGCTGTCATCACGCCCTGAATGTAGCTTTCCGGCAGGTCCAGAATGCGCGCCGTTTCCTGCATGTAACGCATGATCGGCCCGGCCTGAACCGTCATAGCAAGTGTCATGGCGAGAAGCAGCATGACGGGCGCGATTTCGATGACGAAGACGCGCGGAACTGTTCCTTCCAGCGAGCCCCAGAAGGTGCGGATGCCCGCACGCGTCATCGAGATAAGGGCAGCAAGGCCCGAGAAGACGATGAGGAAGACGATCCACCAGGACAGCGTGGAAATGCTGTTATCGGCACCGAGCCCTTCCGGATTGAGGATGGCGGACAGCATGGAGAATTTGGCGATGAAGCCGGAGAGCGGCGGCAGACCGGCAAGCAGAATGCCGCAGGCGGCAAAGCATGTGCCGAGAACCGCCATGGTGCCGGGCATGGTCACGCCGACTTCCTCTTCCTCTTCGTCCTCGTCACCCTCACCATAGGCTTCCATGGTAACGGCAAGAACGTTCGCACCCGCATCCTGCCCGCGCTCCACCAGTTCGATCAACATGAAGAAGGCGCTGATGGTGAGGGTGGAGCTGACGAGATAATAGAGCGCACCGGCGGCAACAGTCGGATTACCTGTGCCCATGGCGGCGAGAAGCGTGCCGGAGGAGACGAGAACCGAAAAACCGGCAAGACGCCCTAGCGCCTGCGATGCCAGAACGCCGATCGTGCCGAAGACGATGGTGGCAATACCGCCGATCAGCAGCGCATCATGCCCGAAGCCAGCGGAATCGCCCGCCGTCTGGCCGAAGAGCAGGAAGGACAGGCGCGCAATGACATAGATGCCCACCTTGCTCATGATGGCGAAAATGGCGCCGACCGGGGCAGATGCCGCGCCATAGGCGGACGGCAGCCAGAAATTCAGCGGCCACATGCCTGCCTTGACGAGGAAGGCGATGCCGAGAACGGCGGCACCCGTTTCCAGCAGCATGCGCTGATCCGGGTTGAGACCCGCGATGCGCTGCGCCAGATCGCCCATATTGAGCGTTCCCGTGACGCCATAGATCAGGCTGACGCCGATGAGGAAGAAAAGTGCTGCAACGAGATTGATGGCGACATAATGCAGACCGGCCTTCACCCTCAGCTGGCCGGAACCATGCAGCAGCAGGCCATAGGATGCGGCGAGCATAACTTCGAAGAAGACGAAGAGATTGAACAGGTCACCCGTCAGGAAGGCACCGTTCACGCCCATCAGCATGAGGTGGAAAAGCGAATGATAATGCGCACCCGCCTTGTGCCACTTGGCCAGAGAATAGACCAGTGAGGGTATGGCGAGCAGCGAGACCAGCAGCACCATCAAGCCGGAAAGCCGGTCTGCCACCAGCACGATGCCGAAGGGCGCGGGCCAGTTGCCGAGAAGATAGACGCCGGTCGAAATGATCGCCGCGATCTCGGTATTCACCGTGGAATTGACTTCCATGAACAACGCGATGGAGACGGCGAGCAGTATCAGCGTCGAGATGAAGCTGATGGCGGCCTTCGTCTTGCGCTTGCGCTCGTCGATGAAGAGCAGGATTGCGCCCGTCAAGAGCGGAACCATGATGGGGGCGATGACGACGTGAGAAGGGAAGGAATTCACTTGCTCTCCCTCCCGTCGACATGGTCGGTGCCGGTGAGGCCGCGTGCCGCCAGAAGCACAACGAGAAACAGAGCAGTCGTGGCAAAACCGATGACGATGGCCGTCAGCACCAGTGCCTGCGGAACGGGATCGGTCAGCGTGGAGGTGGCCACACCATCGAGCAGAACCGGCGGAGCGTTGGTCTTGATGCCGCCGACGCCGAAGATGAACAGGTTGACCGCGTATGACAGCAGCGAAAGGCCGACGATGACCTGATAGGTGCGCGGGCGCAGGATGAGCCAAACGCCCGATCCGGTCATGATGCCGATGCCCAGAGCCAGAATGAGTTCCATTACACCTCCTCCGCTTTAGCGGCGTCTGGCGTGCGAACCTTGTAATTACGCAGCGATTGGTGCGCCAATGCTATCAAAATAAGAACCGTCGAGCCGACCACGAGCGAGAAGACGCCAAGGTCGAACAGGAGCGCCGATGCCGTCGGCATTTTGCCGATATAGGGGATTTCCGTGTACTGGAAATAGGAGGTCAGGAACGGATATCCGAAATACCAGGAACCCATGCCGGTTGCCGCCGCCATCAGAAGGCCGAAGCCCATCCAGCGCAGCGGCAGGATGCGGATCCGATCCTCCGCCCAGCGCGCGCCGCCTGCCAGATATTGCAGCAGGAAGGCGACCGCCATGGTGATACCGGCAGAGAAACCACCGCCCGGCAGATCATGCCCGCGCATGAAGAGGAACACAGAGAAGGTGATGATGACCGGGAACATCCACTGCATGATGACCGAAGGCACCAGCAGATAATCCCGCACCGTATCGCCCTTGCTGCGATCCGGGTTTTCCGCATCGAAGGCGTTCTGGATCAGCTGCTGCTCCGGCAGGCCGATACTGTCATGCGCCGGGCGGAAACGGCGAAGCAGGGAGAAGACGGTCAGGCCGACAATGGCCAGCACCACGATTTCGCCCATCGTGTCGAAGCCGCGGAAATCCACGAGGATGACGTTGACGACATTCGTGCCACCGCCTTCCGAATAGGCGCGCTCTAGGAAGTAGTTGGCGATGGTGTTCGGCACGGGAAGCGTCATCACCGCATAGGCGATAACGGTCATGCCGATGCCGCAGAAGACGGCGAGCAGGAAATCCCGGCCACGGCGAAGCTGAGCGGGAAGCTCGTTGTTGTTATCCACCTTCTCCACACGCTTCGGCAGCCAGCGCAGGCCGAGCAGGATGAGAACCAGCGTTACGATTTCCACGAGCAACTGGGTGATGGCAAGATCGGGCGCCGACAGCCAGATGAAGGTGAGGCAGGTGACGAGACCGGAAACGCCGAGCATGACGAGGGCCGCGAGGCGATGATACTTCGCCTGCCAGGCAGCGCCCATGGCCGCAATCATGCCGATGCCCCATAGCACGGCAAAGATCGGATCGAAGGATGTGACCTGCGGCAGAGTGAGCGCGAATTCGGACGATACGAGCGGCGAGAAACCGGCAAGCAGCGCGACGAAGATAAGGATGCGCAACTGCGGCTGAAGGCGGCGCGTTCCCAGCGTGCTTTCCAGCCAGCGCGCCCACTTCCACGACACGGTGACGATGATACGCTCGAAAATGCGCTGTCCGCGCAGATGCCGGAAGATGGGCGGGCCGTCATCGCATTTGGAGAAATAACCGCCAAGCGCCGCATAAAGCGCAACGCCGCCGATCAGCGCCACGATACTCATGGCAAGCGGCAGGTTGAAGCCGTGCCAGATGGCAAGGCTGTAAACCGGCGTTTGCGGCCCGAGCACCGAAAGAACCGCCGAATGCAGGAACGGGCCGATGGACAGGCTGGGCACGATGCCGACGATCAGGCAGGCCAGCACCAGAAACTCGATCGGAAAACGCATCCAGCGCGGCGGCTCATGCGGCTTCGGGTTCGGAATATCGTGCGGCGGCGGGCCGAAGAAGACCGTGTGAATGAAGCGCAGCGAATAGGCGACGGCAAAGGCGCCAGACAGCGTTGCGACATAGGGCAGGGCCTTGTCCAGCAGCGAATCCGCGTGGGTTTCCACCGACTCGGCGAAGAACATTTCCTTGGAGAGAAAGCCGTTGAACAGCGGAACCCCGGCCATGGCCGCGCTCGCCGCCATGGCAAGCGTCGCCGTGGCTGGAAGGTAGCGGTAAAGACCGCTCAAGCGCCGCATGTCGCGGGTGCCGGTTTCATGGTCGATGATGCCCGCCGCCATGAAGAGCGATGCCTTGAAGGTGGCATGGTTCATCATATGGAAGATGGCGGCGACGGCGGCAAGCGGGCTTCCGAGGCTTAGGAGCGTCGTGATGAGGCCGAGATGGCTGATGGTCGAATAGGCGAGCAGGCCTTTGAGGTCCTGCTGGAACATGGCGAAATAGGCGCCGAGCAGCAGGGTGATGATACCACAGAAGCCGAGTAGCCAGAACCATTCCGGCGTTCCCGCAAGGACCGGCCACAAGCGCGCAAGCAGGAACACGCCCGCCTTCACCATGGTTGCCGAATGCAGATAAGCCGAAACCGGTGTCGGTGCTGCCATGGCATTCGGAAGCCAGAAGTGGAAGGGAAACTGCGCACTCTTCGTCAGCGCACCGATCAGGATCAGGATAAGCGCAGTCAGATAAAGCGGATGCGCGCGAATATCCGCCGCCTTGGCGATGATCGCGTCGAGATCATAGCTCCTCGCCATATGGCCCAGAACCAGCAGACCGGCCAGCAGGCAGAAGCCGCCGATACCCGTCACCGTCAAGGCCATACGCGCGCCATCACGGGCCGTGGCATTATTGTGCCAGTAACCGATCAGCAGGAAGGAGAAGATGCTGGTCATCTCCCAGAAGATCGAAAGAAGAATGACGTTGCCGGACAGAACGATACCCAGCATGGAGCCCATGAAGGCAAGGAAAAACGCAAAGAAACGCGGAATAGGATCTTCCGCGGACATGTAATAGCGGGCGTAAAGCACCACGAGAAAGCCGATGCCGGTAATCAGAACGGTAAACATCCATGCAAAGGCATCGAGCCTCAGCGTGAAGTTCAGGCCGAGCTGCGGCAGCCATTCCACATCATATTTGAGAACCGCGCCGCCTTTGACGCTGCTGTAGAGAAAAATCGTGGCGATGAGGCCGAAAAGCGCGATGCCGCCTGCGACCGCGACCGGACCGCGAGCCGCACCTTCGCGGGGCATCATCGCCGTGGCGAAGCTGCCGATAAAGGGAAGGGCGATCAAAATGGGAAGAATGACGTCAAGTCTCATAAAGGGCGGCAATTTTCTCTGGCGTTAAGGTTCCGTGGTCGTTGCCCGCTAGAGATGCCCATGCCTGCAAACAAGCAGGCGGCGCAGCTGAAGCGCGGCTTATGAGGTTTTTGTGGGAGGCCCGCGAGGCGAAGCCGTTCCGGTGAGTTGCGCGGCGTGCAGAACCGGCTGCCCGCTGCCCAACCCGATCTGGGTCTGCATGTACTCCGTTACCAGCCCCGGCACGGATAAAAATACGTAAACAAAATCGTGAACGCTTGTCAGACGCCAGCAGGCCGACATATCGGCGGATGTTGCGCACTGGGCCTTTTCAAAGGCTGCGGAAAAACGGTTCTGCTCGGGAAGGTGAGAACGTTCAAGCCGCTGAGGCTTCAGCGCCGGTCCGAGCGTGACGGAGGCCTGCACACCGATGAACACGAGCATGCCCGCAACGAAAAGGCTGATCAACCTGACAGGATGGCGCGGGGTCCCGCGATGTCTCCCCATCCATGGCAAAGTCATGAACTCCTTCGTCGTATCAGCGTTTCGTTAAACCATCACCGTAAAGCGAATATCCTATGGGTTTGTTTTAGGGTAACGTCGCAGCCATTGTCCAGCGCAAGCCCGCGAAAAATATGAAAACCTTACATAATTTGGGAAATGTTCATCTACTGAACTTTCGCTAGGGCAGGTCGAACCTGTAAATTCAATGACAAATTTTAGCATTTAGTGTCCCCGCACTGCTTTCTTAACTTTCGAGCAAGGAATTAACCATAAAGATTGGACGTATTTCACGGCGGAATGGAGACATTATCTCCTTCCAGGCATGACGCCGCGCTGCCGTACCGGGTCGATCCGGTATTTCATTGGTTGCAGAAGGCTCAGCTTGCGTTGGTGCGGCATCTATTTTGGTGCTCATTTCGTGAAAAATCCCTCCCGGATACTGGCATTCTCCATCCTTAATCCGCCGATTATTGCATCGGTAACTTTGGGGACGTCGCTTGGGGCAGGAATTGCCAACAGATCAAACGCGAAAGGCCGCAGGCGGTAGCCTGGGTGGCCGCTTGCGTTTTGCTGGTCTCGATCAGGACCAGTGCGATCTGCTGCGCCGTTACCGCACGATGCTCGAGCCGCACGTCAAGGCCGGGCTCCGCGACCTCATGGTCCGCTTCCAGTCCATGCCGGACTGTTCTCCGTCCTTCGAAAGCGAAAACCAGCTTGACCGTCTGCACGACATGCAGACGGCGCACTGGTCCGTACTGACCGACGCCCGTTTCGATGCGCTCTATGCCGAACGCGTCAAGGTTCTTTCCGATACAGAAAGCCGCATGGGGCTGGACCCGCGCTGGCACGTTGCCGGTCACGCCGTCGTTCTGGAAAATCTGCTTGCCGGTTTGATTGCCGAAAAGGCGCCGCGTTCGCTGCTGCCCGGCACCCGCAAGCGCCAGCAGGAACTGACGGACGCCGTCAAGGCCGTGGTGCGGCTGGTAATGGTCGATACCGAGATCGCCGTCTCCCTGCGCTTCAACGAATTGCGCATCCGCCACACTCAGGAACTTGCTCGCCAGCGCGAAGGCGATCAGGCCGAAGCGGTGACGATCCTGGGCGATGCGCTCAATGCTTTTGCCGCAGGCGATTTGACCGCGCGCATTCAGGGCGACCTGCCAGAGGCCTATCGCGATCTCGCCAACGCCTTCAACAGCGCGCTGGACAAGATCAGCGCCTCCATGTCTGCCACACAGATGAGCGTTCAGCAGGCCCATGCCGCCGCCGAGCGCATCTCGCAGAATGGCCATGCTCTGGCATCCTTCTCCGCCGAGCAATCGCGTCGCCTGACGGATGCTTCCGAAGTTCTGGGCACCGTCATTCATGATGTGCGCGACAGCAGCGAGCGGATTTCCGCAGCCGAAGCCGCAGTTTCGCAAGCGCGCAATGCGGCGACTGCGAGCGGCATGGCCGTGGGCGAAGCGATCACCGCCATGTCCGATATCGAGCAGTCGGCAGAGCAGATCGGCCGCATCATCGGCTCTATCGACGAGATCGCGTTCCAGACCAACCTGCTGGCGCTGAATGCCGGTATCGAAGCTGCCCGTGCTGGCGAAAGCGGTCGCGGTTTTGCCGTGGTCGCTCAGGAAGTGCGCGCGCTCGCCCAGCGGTCCGCCGATGCGGCGCGCGAGATCAAGAGCCTCGTCAACGGCACCAAATCCCAGGTGGATGAGGGCGTTCGCATGGTTCACCGCACGCAGGAAGCCATCGAGGGCGTGGTGCGTCAGGTGTCCGGCATCAGCGACATGATCGGTGACGTCGCCCGCCGCACCAGTGAGAATTCCGGCAGCCTCGGCAATGTTTCGCAAGAACTGAACGCCATCGGCACCGATGCCGATCGCTCCGCCCAGCGCCTTTCGTCTTCCGCCAAGGAAGCAGACGACCTTCATACGGTCATCCTCGAACTCGGACGCACCGTGCGCGAGTTCCGCATTGCCCGGCAGATGCATGCCGAAGAGGCGAAAGAGGCCAGACCGCCAAAGACTTACGCGACCGCCATGCGCCAGGAAGAGCCCATGGACTACGGCTACGCGCAACAACAATTCAGACGCCAAGGAGTGATTTGATGGCAGCAAGGAAAGCAGCGCAGTCGGCACTGAAGTTGTCACCGGTGCTGGACCTCAACCAGGCATCCGTTCTGCACGGAAAGCTGACGGAGATGAGAGGTTCGCCGGTTGCCGTCGATGCCTCCGAGGTCGAGCGCGTCGGTGCACAGTGCGCACAGGTATTGATGGCCGCCATCAAGGCATGGGAGGCCGATGGCAAGCCATTCACAATTTCCAAGGCATCGGATGCCTTTGACAAAACCCTTAAACTGATCGGCGTAGATATCGATCATATGCTCCCGAAGGAGGCATAGAAATGAAGAAGAAGGTTCTGACGGTCGACGATTCCAGAACGATCCGCAACATGCTGCTGGTCACGCTCAACAATGCGGGTTTCGAAACGATCCAGGCTGAAGACGGCGTCGAAGGTCTCGAAGTTCTCGAGGGCTGCGATCCTGACGTCATCGTCACGGATATCAACATGCCGCGTCTCGATGGCTTCGGCTTCATCGAGGGCGTTCGTCGCAACGAAAAGTACCGTGCGGTTCCAATTCTGGTTCTGACGACCGAAAGCGATGCAGAGAAGAAGAACCGTGCCCGCCAGGCAGGCGCGACCGGCTGGATCGTCAAGCCGTTCGATCCCGCAAAACTCATCGATGCCATTGAACGCGTAACTGCCTGATACGGGACCCTTCACGATGGATATGAACGAAATCAAAGAAATCTTCTTCCAGGAGTGCGAGGAGCAGCTCGCTGAACTGGAATCGGGTCTTCTTAAACTGAATGACGGCGACCGCGACCCGGAAACCGTGAATGCCGTCTTTCGTGCCGTTCATTCCATCAAGGGTGGAGCAGGTGCATTCGGTCTCGACGAACTGGTGGCTTTCGCCCACGTCTTCGAAACCACGCTCGATTGCGTTCGCTCCAACAAGCTAGAGCCTGATCAGGACGTCCTGAAAGTCATGCTCAAATCCGCCGACGTGCTGGCCGACCTGACCAACGCCGCCCGCGATGGCGGCAGCGTCGAAGAAAGCCGCACACGCGGTCTGGTCAAGGAACTGGAAGCGCTTGCCCATGGCGAGAAGCTTTCGCCCGGTGCAGCCGCTGAACCGGCTGCCCCGAAGGCTGCCGCTCCGGCTCCGGCTGCCGCGGCATCCTTGCCGAAGCCGACGGATGAGAGCGGTTTCCAGCCGGTTGCCTTCTCTTTCGGCGATTTCGAGGACGACACCATTCCTCTGATGGAAACGCCGACCTTCAACGTCACCTTCAAGCCGAAGGCGTCGCTCTATTCCAAGGGCAATGAAGCGGCTCTCCTGCTGCGCGATCTCTCCCGCATCGGCGAGATGAGCATCAATTGCGACATGAGCGCGCTGCCCGCCTTCGAAAGTGTGGATCCGGAAGCTGCCTACTTCTTCTGGACGATCTCGATCAAGACCGACAAGGGCGAAGAGGGTATCCGCACCGTCTTCGAATTTGCCGAGTGGGATTGCGATCTCGAGATTACCGAAGTGATCAACGAGACACCTGCCGACGAAGAGCTGCCGATGATCCCGGTTCCCTTCGATCTGTCGGTTCTGGATGACGACACGCCGGAAGAACCCGCTGTTCAGCCTGCGTCCATCGAAGAGCCGGTCGCAAAGGCCGTTTCGACGGCTTCCGCTGCAACCGAAGTCACCCGCTCCGTTGCCGCTGCCGCCGAGAAGAAGGAAGCCGCTGCCGCCAATAACGCCGCCGCTGCCAATGCAAGCGCTGGCCAGACGATCCGCGTCGATCTCGACCGCGTCGACCGCCTGATCAACCTCGTGGGCGAGCTCGTCATCAACCAGGCGATGCTTTCGCAGAGCGTCATCGAAAACGACACGACCGGAACCTCCGCCGTCAACATGGGTCTGGAAGAACTCCAGCAGCTGACGCGCGAGATTCAGGATAGCGTCATGGCCATCCGCGCGCAGCCGGTGAAGCCGGTCTTCCAGCGCATGTCGCGTATCGTTCGCGAAGTGGCGGACATGATCGGCAAGCAGATCCGTCTGATCACCGAGGGTGAAAATACCGAAGTGGACAAGACGGTCATCGACAAGTTGGCCGAGCCGCTGACGCATATGATCCGTAATGCCGTCGACCACGGCATCGAAACGCCTGAAAAGCGCGAAGCCGCGGGCAAGAACCCGGAAGGCACCGTCAAGCTTTCGGCCAAGCATCGCTCGGGCCGCATCCTGATCGAACTTGCAGACGACGGCGCGGGTATCAACCGCGAGCGCGTGCGCCAGAAGGCCATCGACAACGACCTGATCGCAGCCGATGCCAACCTGACGGATGAGGAAATCGACAACCTCATCTTCATGCCGGGCTTCTCCACTGCCGACAAGATTTCCGACATTTCGGGTCGTGGCGTGGGCATGGACGTGGTCAAGCGCTCGATCCAGGCACTTGGCGGTCGTATCAGCATCACGTCGCGTCCGGGTCTCGGCTCCACCTTCACCATGAGCCTGCCACTGACGCTTGCCGTTCTTGACGGCATGGTGGTGACGGTTGCCGGTCAGACGCTCGTCGTGCCGTTGACGGCAATCGTCGAGACTCTGCAGCCGGAGGCCGCGAATATCCATTCGTTCGGCGCCAACCAGCGCCTGATCTCGATCCGTAACTCCTTCTGCCCGCTGGTGGATGTGGGCCGCATTCTCAACTTCCGTGCCACCCAGGCAAACCCCGTCGAAGGCGTGGCGTTGCTGGTGGAATCGGAAGGCGGCGGTCAGCGCGCACTGATGGTGGACGCGATCCAGGGTCAGCGTCAGGTCGTCATCAAGTCGCTCGAAGCGAACTACACCCACGTACCGGGCATCGCTGCGGCAACCATTCTCGGCGACGGTCGCGTCGCTCTCATTCTCGATGTGGATGCAGTTGTCGGCGCTTCGCGCGGGCAGTCGCTGAAGCAGGAAATGTCTCTCGCGGCAGCCGGTTGAAAGTGGTGATGAATGACAGCGCTTAAGTTCAACGATCAACGCCAGTCCCCGGACGAAGTTCTCGCCAGCGGAGAATATCCGCTGACGCGCAAGGACCTGTCCGAGATCGCCGCGATGATTTACGCGGATGCGGGTATCTATCTCAACGATACCAAGGCGTCGCTCGTCTATTCGCGCCTGTCCAAACATATCCGCAATCTCGGCCTCTCCGGCTTCCGGGAATATTGCGCGCTCGTCTCTTCGCAGGAAGGCGCGCATGCGCGTCGTGAAATGCTGTCGCATCTCACGACCAATTTCACGCGCTTCTTCCGCGAGAACCACCATTTCGATCACCTTCGCGATGAGGTTCTTCCGGGCCTGATCTCGCGCGCGAAAAACGGTGGCCGGGTTCGCATCTGGTCTGCTGCCTGCTCGGACGGGCAGGAGCCATACTCGATCGCGCTTACCGTTCTCGGCATGTTTCCCAATGCTGCCGATTACGACTTCAAGATTCTGGCAACCGACATCGATCCCAAGATCCTCGCGCAGGCGCGGGCAGGGGTCTATGATGAGAACTCGCTGGAAACCGTCTCGCCTGCCATGCGCAAGCAGTGGTTCCAGGATGTGGATGCCGGTGGCCGCCGCAAGTTCCAGATCAGTGACAAGGTCAAGCGCCTGATCACCTTCAACGAACTGAACCTGATGACGCAGTGGCCGTTCAAGGGCGGCTTCGACGTGATCTTCTGCCGCAACGTCGTCATCTATTTCGATGAGCCGACGCAAATGAAAATCTGGTCGCGCTTTGCGGGCCTGCTGCCGGAAGGCGGACATCTTTATATTGGCCACTCCGAACGCGTTTCGGGCGATGCCAAGTCGCTCTTCGATAATACCGGCATAACCACCTACAAGTTCATCGGAAAATCTGCCGGGAGGAGAGCATGAGCGCCCCGGCAAGAGTACTCGTCGTTGATGACTCGCCCACCATGCGTGGGCTGATCTCGGCTGTTCTCAAGGCCGATCCGGACGTCCAGGTTGTCGGCCAGGCCGGCAACGCCATGGAAGCGCGCGCCGCCATCAAGGAACTCAATCCGGACGTCGTGACGCTGGATATCGAGATGCCGGAGATGAACGGGCTCGAATTCCTCGAAAAAATCATGCGCCTGCGCCCGATGCCCGTCATCATGGTATCGACGCTGACGCATCGCGGTGCCGACGCTTCGCTGGCCGCGCTCGAAATCGGTGCATTCGACTGCGTGGGTAAGCCGGGGCCGGGCGATAGCCGCCCCTTTGGCGATCTGGCTGAAAAGGTGAAGGCCGCAGCCCGCTCGCAGCACCAGACCTATCGCAACGTGACAGTGGAAAAACCGCAGGCGCCGCCGCAGCCGACCGCAGTTGCGGATTACCGTGTTGGTCGCAAGATCGTCGCCATCGGTTCTTCGACCGGCGGCGTCGAGGCGCTGATCACGGTGTTGCAGAAGTTTCCGGCCAATTGCCCGCCGACCGTCATTACCCAGCACATGCCGCCGACATTTACCAAAAGCTTCGCCGAGCGCCTCAACCGCCTCTGCGCGCCTGTCGTGGAAGAGGCGACCGATGGCGCACGCCTGCAGACCGGCAAGATCTATCTGGCCCCCGGTGGAGAGCGCCATTTGCAGGTCGTTAATCATGCCGCACCATGCTGCAGGCTTTTGGAACGCGAACCTGTTAATGGCCATCGACCGTCCGTCGATGTTCTGTTCGATTCCGTGGCTGAACTGGCTGGACGCAACGCCGTCGGTGTCATTCTGACCGGTATGGGACGCGATGGCGCAGCAGGCTTGCTGAAGATGCGCCATGCCGGTGCCCGCACCGTCGGACAGAACGAAAAAACCTGTGTCGTCTACGGTATGCCGAGGGTCGCTTACGAACTCGGTGCCGTCGAACATCAACTTCCGCTGACCGCAATCGGCGAAGAAATTCTGAAACTAACCGCCGCCCGAAAAGAAGGTTCTGACTAATGTCTCTCGCAGAAAAAATCAAAGTTTTGATCGTTGACGATCAGGTCACAAGTCGCCTGCTCCTGAGTGATGCACTCACGCAGCTCGGCTTCAAGCAGATCACTGCCGCCGGTGACGGTGAGCAGGGCATGAAGATCATGGAGCAGCAGCCCCATCATCTGGTGATCTCCGACTTCAACATGCCGAAGATGGATGGTCTGGGCTTCCTTCAGGCGGTTCGCACCAACCCCACCACCAAGAAGGCTGCCTTCATCATTCTGACCGCACAGGGTGACCGCGCGCTCGTTCA
>JAAIGF010052534.1_pt1 | contig 76288 bp, 23 predicted proteins | sample 6487441 | NCBI WGS metagenome assembly JAAIGF01 (sample SAMN13974129, study PRJNA590717) | phyllosphere metagenome | biome: pepper field; feature: multiple bacterial spot infested pepper fields; material: pepper leaves; isolation source: leaves from pepper fields | host: Capsicum annuum ...
AAAATATGGACATTAGGTGTTTTTTAAGGACTCTTACGCCTTTTTGCGTAATGAGCGCAGTGTATCGCAAGCCATACAAGGAGTCGCAAGATGACAGTCGAAGAAACCCTGCTGAACCGTTACGGCGGCTCACCATTGCTTTCCCTCGAACAGTTGGCGGAGGTACTGCACCGTAGCAAGGACGGCTTGAGGATCTCCTTAAGCAGCGATAACGAAATGTCTGCGAAGCTGCGTTCGTGCAAGGTCAAAATCGGCAGAAGGATTTACTTCAAGACCTCTGCAATCGCGCGCGTAATCGAAGAAGCTTGATCGCTATGAGCATCAAAGCCATGAACTGGGCATGGGAGCAACCGCTCCCGCCTGTTCCGAAGCTGGTGCTCATGGCGCTTGCTGATAACGCAGATGATCACGGCTATTGCTGGCCGAAGATGAAGACGATTGCAGCAAAGTGCAGCACTTCGGAGCGCACAGTTCAGCGCACTATCAAAACTTTGCTAGCTGCGGGTCTACTGAAGAAGGACGCCCGATTCAGTGCCAGCGGCCGGCAGGTTTCTAATGGCTACACGCTCGCGTTAACCTACCACGACAAATTGTCACCCCCGGCTGACGGTAGGGTCGGGGAGGGTGACACAGCTGTCACCCCTAGGGTGACACAGCTATGTCAGGGGGAGGGTGACAAAGCTATGTCACCCCTAGAACCACCATATGAACCTTCATATGAATCATCAGTACGGCGCACGGCAAAACTGACGCGGTTGTGTGCATCGGAGAGTCAACAGGTCGCCCAACTGATCAGCTCTATCCCCGTTGATCAACAGCAGGCGATCACTAACCAACTGGTAACCGCACTGGATAAGGGGGCCATCCATACTTCCCCGTCACGCTGGTTGAAAGCCGTTATTCGCCGGACAAGGCGCAACATGCAACCTCAGAGGGCGCCAGAACTTTCGGAAGAGGGTTATGTGGAACGTCTGATTGAGGGCGGGATTTCGCCTGAGGATGCTCAGCGTATAGCCCAGAAGACCTTTAGCCGCTGCGCCATCAGGACGTCTGAGCATGTAAGGTTGCGTCCCCTAACCATTCAAAATGCCCAAGGCTGCAGCTAAAACAGCTGCCGTCAGCATTTGCCATCATTGGGCATGGAGCTCGCTGAGTAGCCTGAGCCATCACTTAGCACAGACCACAAGTTCCCTACGCCACACTTTGTTGCCCTGCTAAAAACCACGGGCTAGACTGCGCCCGTCGTGGTAAATCCCGCGACCGGGAGTCGAAACCCGTGTTGTCTGAGGGCGCGGCAGCGTTCATAGCGCGTTGCAGGTGTATTGCACCTAGCTACTGCATTTCTATGGCGGGCCGTGCGGGGCAGGCTTTTGCCTGGCCGGTTCCCTCGGACGCCGGTATTTCGACCCCCGTACGGTTCGCCACCATTTCCGAGTCGAAACGGCATTGGTGGCTCCTCTAACTGTCCGAGGAGCATAAGGAATGCGCTATCCCTTTTTTACCCAAGAGCTCCGCCCTTGGCTAATGGTCTTGCTGTCCGCCTCTGATCTGGAGGTGCGCCATGGCTGAGTTCGAATCCTGCGTTGTACCTTTCCCACTGCAGCGTAGTCCGCTGCATGAATCTGAACGTTCTCCCCTGCCCTCTGAAGCTGCTGCAGAAACGCGTGCGGTCATGCTTGGGCATCTGCTCGATCAACTGGCTGAGCCTGAAGGTGTGCCGCCTGACGACATGCGTGTACGTATCGCGGCTTACTCCGCGCTAGATCTGCTCGATGAGATGGTGGTGCTCTATCGCCGCGCACTCTCCGAAGTCCGAGGAGGTGCCGCATGAGCAAGGGTGTCGTAACGTATCTGCCCTCCCACGATGGCCAGCCAGGTACTGAAATCGCCTGGGCAGCCGATTGCAGGGAGGCATTCAATCGAGGTGTGAAGCTGGCTCAATCCTGGCTCGACAGCGCCTTCGGTGGCTGGCTCTGGGCGGTGATGATCGCCGAGCGAGATTTGCTGCCGCGGGCCATCGACAGGCGCGCTTTTGAGGTCGGCTTTTTAGGACGCATCCATCAGCGTCTATGCTCTCTCAAATTGTGCTGCCAACCTATAAACGGCTTACCTCGCTAGCTATAAAGTATACGCGCGAGCCCATCACTACGGGCTCGCTTGCTACTAGGTAGGAACCCTTACGGCAGTCTCCTCTTAAAAAGAATAATGGAAAGGGTCACCGTAAATAAAAGTCAGAACAGCGATAAATAAGGGGGCTAGACATATCCAAAAGCTTGAATGTCTTCGAGCAAGTCTTTAGTTTGTTTGCTTATACGGCGTTCAAACTCATACTTGATTCTCTCTGGAATCCAGCCAGCCGTATTCTGGTCGAAAAACTCTTCTAAGAGTCCACTCATTTGGGGTAGATCGTAGTTGTCAAAATTTGGAATATACTTGCTATCGTATCGATTAAATTTAAGCTCGTAAAATGATCTGACAAAGCTCTTGTGAGGAAAAGACAATCCAAATCTTTTGACTAAAAAATTTACATACCGATCAAGGTTGTGAAGTAAAGACTCATCGTTAATTTCTGAAAAGAAGAACATCCAGCCTTTTCCTTTTCCCTTGAAAACACAGCCTGTTATTCTTAGGTTGAGGCGCCATCGAAGGAATCCGATACTTTTAACTTTTGCATATTTATAAGAAGAAAATATAGAAATTAAAGACTCCTTTATTTTTCTAATAGACCCTTCGCGAACACTTATTCGACCATCATGGAAGTGATAGCCCAAATAATCGAATCCGACGTTCAAGCCTCCGAATATCGACTTCCCTCCACTATCTACCGGCTTATGAACCTTTAGCCCAAGCCTCTTAAAGTCACCAATTATTTCAGAAGAAATATGAGCGATATCTGTGAGGTTGCACAGTATAAAGACGTCGTCTACATATCTGAAATACCGGATGTTCGATCGCGCACTATACTTTTCATCTATTTTATGGAGGTAGACTGCTGCCAAGATATTTGATATTGACAGGCCTTGGGGAATGCCGACGAAGTTGTGACTGTATTTTTCATAGTCAGTTGCGACAGTAGGCGTAGTGATAGCTGATTCGATTAGTGAAATAACATTCTGGGCTCGTATCTTTCCACGGACACGCCTAATTAATTTTGAATGAGGAATTGAAGGATAGAAATTCTCCACATCTAGCTTAATGAAACTGTTGTATTCCCCAGTATCCATATGGTGTTTTACTTGCTTGACCATATTTTGAGGAAGCTCAAATTTAACTGTGCTCTCATAAGCCTTCAGGAGAAAATTACATAGAGCCTTGAGAATCAACCGATCTCTGACAGTTGGTACTGATATTTCTCTGGGCTTCTTATCACGCCCCTTGCCAATCAACTTAAGTTTGTATCTAGTGAATCTATAGTTGCCTGCTAAGGCTTTGCGAGATGCAACTCGAATTTCTTCATTTAGCCTCGGCCAAAAAATCTTGTGCGTTAAGTTATCAATACCTGTTGCTGGGCTTAATACGACGGAGTCGCTATAAACCTTATGCAGGTATTCTTCGTGGAAGTAATCTTTAAATAGCTTTCCCGCAGACATCTTTGAACTCCAAAGCAATCAAGATAACTACAGGAGAGGCATAAATAATTGCCAGCACGATGAAGCGCAAGGCTTTATAACCTAGCCAGAGGAAATAATCATACTTGCTGATTTTTGGTTCAAATTGCCGATCGCCTGAAAGATGCATCTCGCATCTGGCAGCCCGATAATCTATATCGCTATGATTTTCACAAAGCCCGAGGGTTTTGATATATCTGGCATTCAGATCCTTAAGGTCCTCTAAGTTGTCCTTGGCTAGTACAGCTTCGTGCCGAAGACCTTCAAGTGTCTCGTAACACTCTTTGATCAAATTGGCACGGCCACGGTAATTTAATCCAGAAATAAACCCGGACGCTACTAAGGAAAAGACCGACAAGATTACCCAGATACCAGGCGCGGTGCTGCTATTACTCTTTGCCACCAAAAAAAATATTGAAACAGCTACTGAAAAGAATGCATACCAAAGCAGTATGATTTGGGCTTGACTTTCATTAGAGCGAAGCCGGCGTTCAGTATGTATACGAGATTTCCTTGTCCACCATATTTTGTCATGCAAGTCCATTTGACTCTCCTGAAATACGAGGTCCAGGGTGTTATTTAGTACCTGACTAACACCTATTAACTAGGCAAGCCTTGCGGCTAGGAATGCGAGATTCCTCAATATTAGTTTCACCCGCATTTACGGACGTCCAACACTCTCGAGCTGGCCCACCCTGGACAAAAAATTTATACCACAAATGCGAAGAAAGCAGTAGCAAAACGCCATTCAGTCTTCTGGCCAGCGCGCCAAATATCCAGTGATATGGTTCCTACAAGCCAGCGATGGCGCAGTTGGCCGACCATCAAGGCTTTTGATGGTGTGGGTCGTGAGCCACAACCAAAAAGGCTGATTTGATCTACTACAAGCACTGCGACTTTTCAGATGAAAGATCTAGCGATGATGAGCGGAGCGATCAATCCACAGAACCGCTACCCACGGCGGACCTGCGGCTTGGAAATCACGTCTAAATCGACAAATTTGCCGGATACCGTCTAGATGCGGCGTCTGACAGCTAGGTGACGGCGGGCGCTAAACGAGCACGGATGCGCTCTGTCGACGCGACGGTGGGCCAGCTGGTGCCATTATTCCTGCTAAATGTCCCATTCAACAATCAGATATCTGCTGTCGATTGGCACGCCCAGCGGTTCACTTCCCCAGGCCCCTTTTTACTTATTTCTCTTTACTGGCGTACGGGATAATCGGAGGGCAAGATAAAAGGAGGCGGCACTTCGTTAGCCTGAAAAGCAGTCTGCACGGGGGATGGAGACGGCACTCAATACATGCATAGGCGTGCTGTGCACAGCGCAAGCGCCCGGCAGTTCTGCCTTTGGCGCGTGCCTAACACTCCTTATTGCGATCAGCTTGGAACAGACCTGGGGAACCGAACCTACAACCGGAAACCGATGCAGATACAGAGCCATGCCTGGAAGCCTATAGCCCTTGAGCCACAAGAAAGTTCGGACTGAGCCATTTTGTATCCCAAGAGCTACAAATGACCTTTTTCAACGATGTTCCTGAAACGGCAAAAAATCATCCAGCAACCCTGATCAGACGCGCCCATCAACGTAGCAAGCGCGGCTTGAGAGTTAGATAGTGAGCCGAATAGACGGCATAACCGGCTCACTGTGTGAGCCGAATAGGCTCACAGATGAACGCCTCCTATGAATGACCCCTTCTGGATCTGGCAGCAGCCCAACTGGCCGCGCAGCAGCGGGGCAAGGCGAAACGCTTGCCCCGCTGCTGCGCGCTTGCAATCAAGCTCAGGAGGCGTTTACTCGGAATGCTAGGTGCGGTGGGTGGTGATACTGAAGTGCAGAGCAGCCTGGATGCCATGCTGCAGAACATCGTCACCTCTTCAGCCATCGAGGTGAGCAGTTGAATGTCGGTTCGGTGCGTTCATCACTGGCGCGACGCTTGGGGCTGAGCGAAGAAGGTCGCACCACCTCACGCTCCGAAGGCCTAGCGGAACTGCTGCTAGATGCCACCCGCCTGCATCAACACCCGCTAGATGAATAGCGACTCTCCACCTGGCACCGTTGGCTATTCCCCACTGAAGAGCAACTGCTGACTCGACCGCTACTCATCGGTCCACTGCGCGGCGAAGAGCCTATACAGGTTGTTTCAGGTCGGATTGACCAGCCGACCGTACATTTCGAAGCCCCTCCCCAGTCTGGGCTGGAAGCGCAACTGGCTGACTTTCTCGCCTGGTTCGAGATCAGCCGCTGCGAGGCTAGCCTCGATCCCTTTCTGCGGGCCGGCATAGCACACCTCTGGTTCGTAACCCTGCATCCATTCGACGACGGCAATGGTCGCCTTACGCGCGCCATCACCGATTTGGTATTGGCCCAGGGCGAGCAGCAGGCCATCCGCTTCTACGCCATGTCCTCGAGCATCCTCGAGGACCGCGCGGGCCATTACCGCATACTCGAAACCAGCCAGAAAGGCACTCTGGATATCACCACCTGGCTACAGTGGTTTATCGAAACATTGCTCAACAGCCTGGAGCAGGCCCTCGCCCGCATTGACCGCGTGCTGGTCAAGGCGCGCTTCTGGCAGTCACATCGCAGCCAGACGCTATCGGCGGAGCAGATCAAAGTACTCAACCGCATGCTCGATGGCGGCGAAAGGGGGGGCTAGAACGGTGTCAGCGCGGCGCAATACCAAGCCGTGGCCAAGGTATCCAAAGCCACCGAGCCCCGTCACCTGAGTGACCTGCTTGAAAAGGGCTGCATCGAACGACTACCGGGTGGCGGGCGCAGCACCCGTTACCAGATAGCACTCTGAACTGAGTCCTTCAGCCCTTGGTGCGTCATCGCGCCATAGGACAATGGTCGCGATCCCCTTGAGCCATTGAAAGCAATTAGCCATTATCCGCATCAGTGTCAGGCATTCGGATTCCGGCACACCTGCTCGCCCAGCCATCAAGCAGCTGCTCAAGGAAGAGAATGGATTACAGCCCGATAATCGGCCAAGTCTGGGGCATGCTGGCCTGGTTTATCCCTGCGGCCCTGCTGATCGGCCTGCTCAAATCTTCCTGGGCCAAGGGGCACATCGGTGAACTGCTGGTGAGCTTGTTCGGTCATTGGCAGCTGGATAAGCAGACCTACCCCCGTCTGCACAACGTCACCCTGAACACACCAGACGGCACCACGCAGATCGACCACGTATTCCTCTCGCTCTCCGGCATCTTCGTGCTGGAAACGAAGAACATGAGCGGCTGGAACTTCGGCAGCGAAAAGCAGGCGCAGTGGACGCAGAAGCTCTACAAACGCACCTTCAAATTCCAGAACCCGTTGCGGCAGAACTACAAGCACCTCAAAGCCCTGGAAGCCACCCTTGGTGTCAATCCCGAGCACCTGCACTCAGTCATCACCTTTGTAGGCGGCAGCACCTTTAAAACAGAAGTGCCGGCCAACGTCACCCAGGGCATTGGCTTTATTCGCTATATCCAGTCATTCCAGCAGGCGGTATTCAGCGAAGCTGAAGTCGAAGCCATGCTGCAAGCCCTGCAAACCGGCAGCCGCGCGCCAACCCTCGCCACTCACCGCGAGCATGTACAAAACCTCAAGCGCCGGATCGATCCGACAGCCGAGCGGCAATGCCCGAAATGCAGCAGTGCGCTGCTGATCCATATGGCTAAAGCAGGCCCGGGTGAGGGGATAACAGTTGATATCTGCTAGGGTTTTCCGAAGAACCGGACGAGGCAGAGTCTCTTAAGGCAGAATGGTGCACTGATCCATGAACTACAGTGCAGAGAATAAGCCTGTTCCCTTTTTCGTACCGTCCTAGATAAAGTAATCCTGAAAATAACACAATGAACGACAAAGAGTTCTTCAATACAGTTCTCGGCCTTATGGCCCGCCAGCCATGGATATCGGACAAGGCCGAAGCACTGTCTTTCTTGCTGTTTGAAGAGTGCCCTTGCATAGAATCTCGAGAGATGATTGTAAATATCATTAGCAGCTTTTTTTATTTAAATTCCGCGAAATACATGCAGTCGATTGATGCTCTAGCTGATGAACTAGTAGTAGAAGGGCATGATCCAGAAAGAACGCAGCTCGTAGCAATGGCAGCAGGAAATGACTCAGACAGCTCCCAGTCTGTTCTCTACGATTTAAAGTGGCGTTTAACCAGCCGTGGGTGGAAAAATTTTAAAGGCGTTAATAATTTTGGCAAGATTTACAGGGAATACAGTCGATCAGGGCATGACAATATAGTGCTCGTAGATGACTTTGTTGGCTCCGGGCAAACCGTGATAAGTCGCAACTCTACAGTTTGCAGAGTGTTTAAAGAGCAAAATATTGAAAACTACAACTTGACCTTTAAGGTTCTAGTCGCAACTGAGGCGGGATTAAATGCGGTACAAAATGCAGGAATTAGAATTAGCGCGCAGCATATTATAAGAAAGGCAATTGATGACTACTACCCAGAGCACATTGCCGAAAAATATCGCGCACTCATGATTGCCCTTGAAGTGAAATTATCAAAAAAAATCAACGATATTGAGCTTCCAAGCCTCGGTTACAATTCTGCGCAGGCGGCATATTGCAGAGAACGCAGCAATACCCCAAACAGCGTATTTCCAGTATTTTGGTGGCCTGAAAACAATCTCAACGAGAGTAGAGAGACGCTACTTCATCGCTCAATGGGGGATGTTTAAATATGCTCAAAAAGCTTGACCGCTCTGAGCTAGCCATGATGCGACTATTGTATGAGTCCTCTGATGGCTTGACACCTTACACTCTCATGCAGAGAAGCAAGCTGCCCGGTCAAATGTTTATGAGGATTTTCACTCGACTTACAGCTAGAGGGCTATTGACTGAGAAAAATTCGCTGATTGCTTTGAGTAGCGAGGGCAAAACTGAGTATCTCGATAATTTTGTAAAAATAATTCCAGGCAGCAAGGTTTGGCGCGAGATTCCGCAAAAAATGAAAGGCCGAAAAATTTCCCTTGACGATCTATATGCACCCAATATTAACCTAATGAAATAGCTGATTATTTTTGACCTTTAGTTGCGGCCTGCGAGTTTTGCAGCTAACATCGTGCCTGCCCACATGAAGCTAGTACGTTGGAGTGCAGTCGCTCCCTAGGTTAAGGTTTCCGATAACCGATACCACTACCGTCAGCGGTGAAGCGTGCTGACGGTAGTGGTGCTACAACGCTACGCGTTTCCGCGTACCAAAGGCGGCTCAAAGCGGGCTTCGCTCCGCTTCAATCCGCCTTTGGTACAGATGCGCAGAGTTTAGAAGGTAGTTCTCTGTGGGCTTTTATGAAAAAACTTAATGACTGGAGAGCTTTCTTTGAAAGCCGCGGCATTGCGCCGCATCTAGTAGAATCACACTTAGCCCAAATCAAGCTTCTTTTAGATAATAATGCTCCAGTGGTACTTGAGCTTGAGCACCTGTCGTTATTGGTGGGCATAAAGTACGAGTATCTATTGAAGATGATCTCTGGCAGCGGAAGTTTCTATAGAACTTTCAGCATAAAAAAGAGATCGGGCGGCTCTCGAACGATTGAAGCACCTTACCCTAGTCTACTTTCATGCCAAGACTGGATATATAGGAATATTTTGCTAGCTCAGCCAGTACATGAATGTGCTCATGGGTACGTACCTGAAAGATCTATATTTAGCAATGCAAAAGCTCACCTCAACACTAGAGCTTTACTAAAAATGGATCTGAAAGATTTTTTTCCATCTATTGGCATAGGATGGGCGGTTAATTTTTTCTCAGACCTAGGCTATTCAAAAAATATTTCTTATTCACTGGCTGCGCTTTGCTGCAATAACGGCCGCTTAGTCCAAGGTGCACCAACTAGCCCATACTTGACCAACATACTCTTACAAGGTCTAGACGAGCGACTTAATCAGCTCAGCCTAAAGCACAGATTGAAATACACTCGATACGCTGATGATTTAACCTTCTCGGGCGCTTATATTTCAATAAATTTTGCCAAGGTCGTAGGCGCTATAGTCTCTGATTACGGACTTTCCGTTAATGAAAGCAAAACCAGGTTACTAATTGACAAGAACAAGAAGGTGGTTACAGGCTTATCTGTGTCGGGGACTAATTTAAGGATTACTCGCGAGCTCAGGCGCTCAATCAAACAGGATGTTCATTACATAGGAAGATATGGACTTCGCTCACACATATCAGCAATGAGAATTAAAGATCCTTTTTATATAAACTCAATTATAGGCAAGGTAGACTTCTGGCTTCAGGCTGAACCTGAAAATAAAGAGGCACAGGAGTATAAAAATATACTTCGCTCGCAGCGGGAGTAATATTTCACCGCCTCTCTCAACGAACGTCCGCAGTCATTTAGCAGCTACGTTTTGCACTCATGCTGTATTTTATCAAACACTGCTAAATATAAATCTATCGTTCAAGCGATTACGCTACGGTTTATAGCGCATCCTTCTGGCCGTCCATTTAGCGGAGCCTCTGAGGGTTTCTGACCATGAGCAAAGTCTAGCCGTTTCGAAGGTACAAACAACGGTACGCTAGCGGTACAGTGCCCAGCTTCTGCAGGCTTTTCAAAATTACGCTCAAGCCCAGTAACGACGCTGCTTTCAGCTTATTTTACTTGCACCAAGCTACTCACAGTTTTACTGGCCTTGAGACGTTTCTAGGTCACTCATAATCCTTTGGTCCACGGTTCGAGTCCGTGTGGGCCCACCAACTCCAAAGCCGCGCATTGCGCGGCTTTCGCTTATTCAGAGTGACTGTGCCGGGCCTTCTTTGGCTTCAGCGATTGCAAGGCACCACTCAGTGCAAGAATAGCCACTCCCGAATAACGTCGGTTTCCAGTCCTATTGACGGATGGCGGGAACTGACGCCGGCGCCACATTCAACTCTTTTTCAGGTGCGCTTACGCGCTCCGGCAAGGTCGGTACGGCCCTGCTGAGATCCTGTTCGGCGTAGCGCAGTTGGCGCTCGCGTATGAAATTGTATTTGCCTTCGGTCAACTGGTTGGCGTGGTCGAAGTCGTTGATGATCGTTGGTTTGATGAACACCATCAGGTTCTTCTTGGAAACTTCCTTACGATCACTGCGAAACAGGCGACCGATCACCGGAACCTTGGAGAAAAAAGGCACCCTGTCACCGGCGTCGCGAACCTCGTCGGAAATTAAGCCACCCAGTACCAGGGTCATGTTGTCCTTGATGAGCACGCGAGTCTCGACGGAGCGCTTGTTGGTCACGATGTCGGCTGCGCTGGTGTCGCTGCTGACGCTGGAGATTTCCTGATAGACGTTGAGGGTAACGGAGTCCCCCTCGTTGATTTGCGGCTTGATCTTCAGGGTGATACCCACGTCCTGACGCTCAATGGTCTGGAATGGGTTGGTTGACGGATTGGAGGCGCTGGTGGAACTACCGGTCACGAACGGCACGTTCTGACCTACCACTATCTTGCCTTCCTCATTATCGAGGGTGACGAGGTTGGGCGTGGACAGAATGTTCATCGAGTCATCGGTGGAAAGAGCGCGTACCAGGGCCTGTAGCGATCCGTTGTTATAAAAGCCCAGGCTCAGTCCGGCATCGAGTTTGAGTGGATTGCTAGGAAGGTTGTCGATGGAATTGCCTTTCAAGGAAGACTTGAAGCCCGCGAATCCACCATCGCCGCCTTCAGAGGTTTTCCACTGCACGCCCATTTCGTTGACCTTGTTATCCGAGACTTCCACGATCACGGCCTCGACCAGCACCTGTGCACGGCGAATGTCCAGCCGCTTAACGACGCCGTTGACGGTGTCCATGATGGCAGGTGGTGCGCTGATGATCAGCGCATTGGTGGTGTCATTGGCCTGGATAGAGATGTCAGCGCTACTGATGCCAACATCCTTGTCTTGTTTCTGCAGACTGGTGGCGACGTTTTGCAGAATTTGCGCCAGTTCGGAGGCTTTCAAGTAGTGCAGGTAGATCACCTGGGTGTCGCGAATGATGTTGCCTGGTCGGTCGAGATTGGCAAGGACGTCACGTAGTTGCTGACGTTTGCTCGGGTCTCCAGAGATGAGGATGCTGTTTGTGCGCTCATCCACCGAAACACTCATCTTGCTTCCACCTTCTGGCCCTGCAGCTTGCGGTACCAGTGTGCCAAGCATGGCTGACAATTCTTTGGCGTTGGCGAACTTCAGTGGAATGACGTCGATCTCGAATTGGCCGGCACGGTCGATTTCTGCCACCAGCTTGAGCAACTGGTTGATGTTGGAGGCGCGGTCGGAAATGATCAGCGCGTTGCTATCCGGGTAGGCTGCCAAATGACCGACCTGGGGCACCATCGGCCGGAGAATGTTCACCAGCTGAGTGGCCGGTACGTGATCGGTGCGGATGACCCGTACCACGAGCTGGTCGTCATTGAGCGCGTTGTCCTCCACCAATGGCACGCCAGTCTGCTTGGCATTGGCGTCGGGGATGACCTTGACCGCATCTGCCGACTCGATCGCTGAAAAGCCATGTACCTGCAACACGGAAAGAAATACGCGGTACGCCTCTTCCGGGGCCATGGATTCATTGGAAATAACCGTAACCTTGCCGGTCACACGCGGATCGATGATGAAGTTCTTTCCGGTGGCTTTGGCAATCCACTCAATAAAGGAACGAATATTGGTGTCTTGCATGTTGATGCGCACTTCGTCGCCGGATTGTGGTTCGGCTTCTTGCGCCCAGCTAGCAGGGGTGGCGCAGATAACGGTCAGCAACAACAGGTTCAAAACGGCTTGGATCGACACGGTGGGCACCCGACTACTTGTTTTGCGCGAGTTTGCGCTGGATGTACTGTTGGTAAGCAGTGGGCAAGTTCTGGTCTACGGCCGTTGATGCCGCAGGCGGACTGCCGGCTGCGGCTTGTGCGATAACTTCGTTGTCATTGTTTTTGTTCATTACCGGAGCGGCGTCCGCTTGTTGCACTGTTGGAAGTGGGCTGCCAAGCGAATTCCCGCCAGGCATTTCTCCAAATCCTTTAAAGCTGATCTGTTCAAGTTTTCCGTTACGTTTCAGCGTGATGCGATGACTCTCGATGCTCTGTACGACAATGCCAGGACGCGCTTCCTCACCGGCTTTGAGCATCATGGTGCGGTCCCCGTCTTCCAGAATCACGGAGCTCTGTGCCGCGTGAGCCATGAAAAAGATCGCGGAGACTTGCAGGTTGAGATTGCTTTCCGGAAGTTTTTCAATCGGTTGCGCGTCCCCTTCGGCATCATTGTTTCTTGCGCCAAATAAACCTAATAACGAGCTACTAGGTTTGCTGCTTTCTGCCGAGGGAATTTCTGACGCGTCTGAGGCAACGCGGGAAAGAGAGGGCTGGTTTTTAAACCCACGGAAGAACTCCATGGCCTGCCAGGTTAGCGACGCCAGCATGGCAACTAATAGCACCGCCAGTACGCACAGCCGAGCGCTACGTATCGTAAAGATTTGTGTCGCGCGCGTTATTAATACGGCCATTGTCATTCGTCCCTGTGATGGCGCGGCAATACTATCTGTAGCCGATATCAAGCGCAAAGAGTGCGTTGCGGTAGGCGGGCGGTTCGCTGATTTACACGCACTGCATCACGTTTTTTTCGAATAATGTCATTTTGGCATTTGTAATGGCTTGAAATGGTTTGAGGGCCTGTATAGCATCTCGCCATCGTAAAGGCTGAGTCTATCAGCAGCCTTGTGAGCGATGCACAAATTAAATGGAACTTAACGCGAACATGCTGCACGGATGCTGCTCTCTCGGGTTTCGCCGCACGCTTGCTGCACTCTTTGTGCTGGCTTCGCCGAGCGCGTTCGCCGAGGCAGAATTCGATATTCGCACTGCCGCCGCGCTGGGTTCCGCCGGTAGCGCCAGCGATTATGTCCTCGCTATTACCGATTGCCGGCAGCTTGCCGAAGTCACCATCGTCGCCACCGCCCAACGCTTGCTGCCGACCGACGCTGCTCGTGACAGCGGGGCGCCGAACAGTTGCTCCTTTACCTTCCGCATCGACGGTGCCACTGCACTGCAGCCGGCGGTAAAACTGAAGTTTGCCGATGGCGCGCAGCAGGACTACAGCGAAACCTTCCAGCAGGAACGTCAGGCGCCGGAGCTGCAACTGACCCAGTTGGCCATCGAGTCCAGTGATAGCGGGCAGTTCCTGGTGGCCAGTGTGGATGCCGCCGACGACGTCGACCTCAGCTACGTCAGTTTTACCCTCACCGGCCTGCGCGCTTCCGACCTGCGTGCGGCGGGCGGTGTGGTCAGTCGTGCCGAACAGACCGCTTTCCTGCGTATGCCGCAGGGCGCCCGCGTGTTTCCGCGCACCGATGGCCAGCGTTCCTACACCCTGCGTCAGCGCCTGGATCAGCCGCTGTCTGCCGACGAAGTGGCGCGCAACGCCCTGGTGATGGTGCAGGCTGTAGCGGTGGACGCGTCGGGTAACCAGAACAGCTACTCCGATATCCGCTTTATCGGCGACAACGTCGACGAAGCCGCCCGCTCCATCAGCGTGCATCCCGACCGCTTGCTATTCAGCGATGCCTTGCAGTCAGCGCGGCTAGTGCCGGAGGTGGACTTCGAATTCCGTGGTGTCACGCCCCTTGCAGGCCTGGGAACGGGTGTAAGTTATCGTTCCGGGGATACCAGCAAGGTCTGGGTCAGCGCCGAAGGCGTGGTCTACCCTCTCGCAGAGACTGCTGGTCAGGCGGTTTCCGTGTATGTGAGCTACCCAGGGCTGGCGGAAATCAGTCTGCCGGTGAATGTTGACTTCACCCGCAAACTGGTCAGCCTGCGCTACGAAGGTCAAGCGGCCGGCCAGCCCTTGGTGCTATCACGCCTGAACGGCTTCCAGAGCCTGCCGAGTCTGATTGCGGTGTTCGATGACGGCAGCGAAGCGCCGCTGGCCGATAGCCTGGCGGTCGAGCTGACCCTGCCCGCTGGCAGCGAAGGCGTGCTGGAGCGCAATGCCCAGGGCCAGTTGCTGGCCCGCGCGCAGATCCCCACCAGCAGCCCGCTGACCCTGCAGGCCCGGCTGCAGCGTTACCCGGAAATCGGTGTCGACCTGCCGGTGGCCGCCGAAGACGCCGCGCCCACCGTTGAGCTGCAACCCGAGGCCACGATTGCCGTGGGTTCGGTGCTTGAGCTGAACGCCACCGCCAGCGATGACGTGGCGGTGAAAAGCGTCGAATTCTGGCTGGACGACAACCTGGTCGGCCGCCGCCTCAGCCCGCCCTATGCCCTTAGTTTGCCCATCGAGCAGGAGCTGGAAGGTCGCACCCTGCGCCTGCGCGCGGTGGCGTTCGACGGCACCGGCAAAAGTCAGAGCACCGCTGAGCGCCCGGTAAAGGTGGTGGCCAAAACCAACCCGCAAGTACCGGCATTTGTCTTCGAAACCCCGGTCGATGCCCAGCGCGTGATCGAGAACAGCCCGCTGCGTGCGGTAATCGCGGTCAACCTCGGTACCCTGCCGGACATCGAGTACCAGAGCGGCATCAGTCTGGTGGAATACTTCTTCGATGGCCGCAAAGTCGGTGAAACCTCGTTCCCGGCCTTCGAGCAGCGGCCGCAGCAGGCCAACCCGAAAAAAATCGATATGGTCGAGATCTGGCAGGCGACCTTGCAGGTACCGGAGATTTCCGTACGGGAAACCACCATCGGTCTGTCCGCCCGCGTACATGCCGCCAATGGCGGCGTTACCGACGCCCCGGCCCGTCTGCTGCGCATTCTGGAAAACCAGAAGCCGATTGCCCGAATCACTCAGCCCGCCGCCGGCAGCATCGCCACGGTCGGCCAGACCATAGCGATCACGGTCGAGGCGTCCGACGACACCCTGGACGCCGGCACCGATATCTTCCTGCAAGTGAACGGTACGGAAGTCGGCGCCTACCGCCACGTTGTGGATAACTTCGACGGCAACGCCTTTGGCCTGCGCAGCACCAGCCATACCTTCCAGCTGCCGATCAAGGCCGAGTGGCTGGGCCGTACCCTGGAGCTGCGTGCCCAAGCGGTCGATCTGCACCAGCAGAGCAACCTGTCCGAGCCGCTGCTGCTGCCGGTCAAGGATGATCAGGCGCCAACAGTATCGATGAGTTATCCGGTGGAGGGCGCCCATCTGGTGTCCGGCCAGCCAGTGGAATTTCGTGCCAACGCCACCGACGACCTGGGCCTGCGCCAGGTCGACTTCTATGTGAACGACAAGCTGATCGGCAGCGACCTGCGCGCGCCGTTCAGCGTGGTTTATCAGGCGCCGCCTGGCGTGGAGAGCGAAACCCCGCTGGTGCTGCACGCCATCGCCACCGACAGCGCCGCCCAGACCGCGCGCAGTCCGTCGGTGAACGTCACCCTAGGCAAAGACGAAGACGATCCGGTGCTGAACCTGGCCTCGCCAGCCATCAGCGTCAGCGACGCCGGGCAAGACCTGGCGCCCGTGGTGGAAAACAGCACCTTTGTGCTCAAGCTCACCGGCTACGACAATGTGGGCGTCGAGCGCCTGGAGCTCTACGGTGTGGTCAAGGAGGCCGGCGTTGGCTATCGCCTGACCGGCAACCTCAATGACCGCCTGAGCAGCGTCGATGGCGACCTCACCGTGCAACAGATTCCTGGCGCGCTGAAAGCCTATTCGACGATCAAGGTGGTTTCCGCCCCGACGTTCAAACGCCTGGATGGCGTGCGCTACGACCGCTACCCGATCCGCGCCGTGGCCACCGATGGCACCGGCAACGACAGCGAACTGCAAGTGTTGATCGGCGTGGGTGCCGACAGCAAGCCGGAAGTACGCGCCCTCAGCCCGACCCAGGGCAGCCTGTACAGTCAGGACACCCTGAATGTCGATGTGGTGGCCCGCGACGACCGTGCCGTGCATGCCCTGGAAGCCAGCCTGTGGGCCGCAGGCGGCAGCACGCCGCTGTGGCAGAAACGCGTGGATCAGGCCGCCGGCCTGACCCCTGGCCCGGAAACGGTCAACCGCCTGAGCATCGACCTCAAGCCGCTAAAACTGGCCAACCAGGAACGCCAACTGCGCCTGAAAGTGGTGGCCGTGGACGACGTCGGTCAGCCCAGCGACAGCAAGGAGCTGGCAGTCAACGTATTGGCCGACACCCTGGGGCCGCGCCTGGCGGTGATTTCGCCGATCCAGGGCGCGCCGTTGTACGCCGGCAACAAGGTGACGGTGAAACTGCGTGGCGTCGATGACACCAAGCTGGTCAGCCTGGCCGCCCTCAGCGCCGGCAAGACCCTGTACACCCGAACCCTGACGAGCGAGCAGCAAGCCGCCAGTTTTGACGACCAATTCGATTTCACCGTGCCGAGCGAAGGCGAGGAGGTGGTGATCGAGCTACGCGGCGAAGACCTGTACGGCAACGACGCTGCACCTACTCTGTGGCGCTTCCCACTGAGCAAAGACCTACCACCCGTAGTCAGTGTACGTGCGCCGGCACCGGGGGCGCGGCTATACGAAGGTGAGGCGTTTACCGCTCAGGTACTGGCCACCGATGACCGCAAAGTGACCAAGCTGGAGTTCTTCCAGCGCACCGGCGGTCAGACCCAGGTGCTCAAGACCATCTCCGGGACGGACCTGGACAAAGCCGCCGGCGGCTATATCGGCGCCGCCCTGCGTGTACCGAACAAAGCTGCCGCCGATACCGTCATGGGGGTGCGCGCCACCGACAGTGCCGGGCAGACCACCGAAGCACCTTTCGACCTGGAAATCATCGACGACACCGAAGCGCCCACCCTGCAACTGAACAAACCAGCTGGTGATTTCAGCCTGGAGCCGGGGGCCAGTTTCGAGCTGCAAGGCAGCGCGGGCGACAACCAGTGGGTGGACGCCATCGACGCGGTGTTTATCGACCCGCAAAGCAAAGAAGAACACGCCGTGGCCTGGACCCTGTTCAGCCGTATGGATCGGGTGGAAACCGTCAAGGTGCCGAACCCCGGCACCCTGGGTGCAGTGCTGGTCGGCCAGCGTTTCTATGCCGACTTCGAAGCCCGTCTTCGCCTGACCCCGGAGCTCACTCGCCGCTATTCCGGCAAGGTGCTGCAACTGGTGCTGCGCGCCCGTGACCGTGGCGTCAACGAAACCCGCTCGCCGTCGATCAATGTCACCGTGCTGGCTGACGACAAGGGCCCGCAGATCAATATTCAGCAACCGCTCGAGCGCCTGTTCGACCGGCAGAAAACCCAGTTGCAGGTCAACCTCAAGGACGACACCGCCGTTGCTTCGTATGAAGTACGCCTGCTCGATGATGATGGCCGCAACGAAGTACTGGCCCAGGCTACCGGCCTGAGCGAGGCCGAAATCAATGTGCCGGGCAGCGGCGTGAAAGAAATCGATATCGAACGTTATCGTCCTCAAACCGAGCCGATCGCCCTGACCCTCACCGTCAAGGCCACCGACCTGCTGGGCAACGAGAGCCTGCAAACCCGGCGCATCCTGATTCAAAGTGACCAGCCGCCGAAGCTGGCCTGGCGCGACGCTTCGCCCTCGGCCCAGCAGCAACGCGGCCAGCCGCTGCGCGGTAGCCTGCAAGTGACCGACGACTACGACAACGGCACCGTCGAACACCTGCTGGCGTTCAGCTCCCTGCGCGATTTGACCACCGCCCGCCAGGCCAAAGGCCTGGCCGTGAAAAAAGATAACCGCAACATCCCGCAGTTGGCCTTCGACTACCCCGAAGCGGGCAGTTGGCAAGGCGCGTTGCTGTACAACGAAAAAACCTTCCTCAGCGTTACCAATGGCCGCCTGACCCTGCAAGGTGGCGAAGAGTCCAACGCACCGCGCAGCCTGAAAGTGGGCGAGCAGACCAGCAGCTGGGAAGTGGAAACCTACTCGCGCAACCTCTGCCAGGTGCGTCCTGCCACCCGTGAGGTGCAGGCCGTCGATGGTCTGCTCGACTTGCAAGCGCTGACCACCAACGACACCACCCGCTTGGCGCTGCGCCCACGCAGCGGCGCGCCGGCCTTTATTCGCGAACTGCAATTCACCCTGCAGGAATCGGCTGCCGCCGACGTCACCTCGGCCAGCGGCAGCCGCATGCCGGGTCGTTATGCCTTCAGCCTGTTGCTGCAAGACGGCGTCGGCAGCGCCGCACAAACCGCCTTCCTGCAACTGGCACGCAGTGGCTCACAAAGCGAAACGGACAAGAGCTTCGCCACCTTGATGCCGCTACCGGTGGAAGCCCAGGGCGCCAGCGTGACCCTGATCGGTTTTGCCACCGACCGCTTCTCCCACGAGCGCGGCGAACAGCCCCTAAATGTGCTGCTACAACAGCCGTTGAGCATCGACGAACTGGCCCCGCGTGCGCGTCTGGTCAGCCCAGTGGCTGGCACCGTGGCCATCCCCATGCAGCAGATGGACCTGAACCTCGGTTTTAGCGACGACAGCCTCGCACTCAAAAGCCTGCGCCTGCTGGAAAACCGCAGCCGCACCGTACATGACCTGGGTGTCAGCTACGGCCAGACCACTTGGCAAGTGCCCTACACCGTGCCGAAGGGCTTCACCAGCGGCGAGCTGGAACTGACCCTGATCGCCGAAGACTTCAGTGGCCGCAGCAGCGAACACAGCCTGATCTATCCGCTGCAAGCCAACGAAAAACCACAACTGACCTTTGCCGGTTTCAACACTTACTGGGTCAACGGCCACTACGAAAAAGCCCTGACCGACCCGGCGCGCATCAACTACGGCGAGTTCTGGGTGCGCATCAACGAGCGCTTCCGCCTCGACACCTCCCTGCGTGACGACGCCGGCCTGGCGGCCTACCGCATCGTGCGTCTGAAGCGCGATGGCAGCGTGGGGGCGGTGGTCTATGAGCGCAGCTTCCAGGTCAACTGCCCGACGGCGCCGCCGTTGGTGGCCGACGACAAGACCGAAGTGCTGTTCGACCAGACTGAACCGACCGAATACCGTCTGGAACTCACCGACACCTACGGCAACCTTGCCGAGCGCACCTTCCTGGTTCACCCGCTGACCAACGTGGTACCGGAAGTCCGTATCACCGCGCCGGCAGAAGACCAGGAAATCGTTGCTGGCACCTTCCGCATCCGTGTTGGCTTGGTGGCCGCCGATGACCGTCTGCTTACTGAATCGCGGCTGAAAGTATTCGCCAATGGCGTACCGCTGCCGGTAATGGGCTCTGCGGCAGGCGCAGCCGGTGGCGATCTGGTGGTGGACGCCGCCTTTGCCAGCATGCATGACAGCCTGCAGGCCAATTACGACGCCAGCATTGCCGATGACTTTGGCCGCCGTAATAGCCCCTACGCGCTGCAACGTACCTTTGTGCTGGAAGTGCCCCAGGGCCTTATCCGTCATAACGAAACCCTGAAACTCACCGCGCAGATCGAAGACTCCGACGGCGCTGTCGGCCTGTTCGATCGGCAGATCAAGGTGATGGCTGACCAGATCAAGCCCGAGCCGCTGATCAAGCGCCCGGGAGCTGGTTTTGGTGCACCTGAAGACAGCGACTTTACCGTCGCCTTCCAGGCCTACGATAACGTCAAGGTCAGTCGCCTGACCCTGTCGCGTGCCTATGGCGTGCTGAAAAACGACGGCACCTACGTCAAACAGAACTTCACCCTGGTGCGCAGTATCGACGGCATTCCAGCTGACGATTATGAGCCGGTCACCACGCTGAATATCGACACCCCCGAATATAACCAGCTGATGCACGTCGACCGCCTGTTCACCATCTTGCAGGGCTTCGGTCTGGCCAGCAGCGATGTGAAACGGGTGGATGTGCTGCTCAGAGTAGAAGCCTTCGACGCTGCCAACAGCCAGGCTTACGAAGTGGGTTACCCGGTACGCGTGGACGAGCGGCCGACTCTGGACGTGGCCGAGCCGGCCCCTGGCGCCAAGGTGGTGGAAGGCAACCCGCTGTACGTCAACGTCAAGGCGTTCGACGACGTGGGTATCGAATACGTCAATATCATCGCCACCTACGGCAATGGTCAGACCCCCTATATCCAGCGCCTGCGTACCTCGCCGTACAACTTCATGGTGCCGGTGCCAGCCTTCGATAACGCCAACCCGGATGCCAACCGCATTCATCTGGCCATCGAGGCGGTGGACACCTATGGCGTGGCCCACAACGATTTCGACGCTCACCGTGCCGAAGAAAGCCTGGACGTGGAAATCATCCGCGACCAACTGCCGAGCGTCGTAATTGCTACGCCGAAAGACGGCGCCGAAAGCACCGAAGGCCAGTTGCTGCTGGTGGAAGTCAATGCCGTCGACGACGTCGGCGTGGACCGCGTGGTGCTGAATATTGCCGGCTACAAAGGCGGCGACCGTAGCCTTACCGATATGGTCTTCCCCTACGAATTCCTGGTGGAAGTGCCCTATGGACAGGCCGGTACCGACCTCAGCCTGACCGCCAGTACCCTTGAGCGCCGCGCGGACGGCACGGGCCGTAGTGTCAGCACTGCTCAGCCAGTGAAAGTGCGTGTGATCAAAGACACCAAGGTGCCGCAACTGACGGTGAAACGGCCATTGGCCACCGGCGCCAGCGTGGCGGAAAAACGCAGCCTGCCGTACCAGCTGGAAGTGACCGACAATGTGCGCGTTGGCTCGGTCAGCCTCGGCCTTTACGCCGACCGCAACGGCGACGGCACTTTTGCCGACAACGAGCGCGTGGCCGACCGCCTGCTGCTCAGCGGCCCCTACATCGGCAACTTGCCGGTGGGCAGCATTGCCGACTACCTGGGCCGCACCACTGACCTGCCCGAGTCGCTGTCCTTGCAGCTACGCGTTACTGCCCGTGACCCAAGCGGCAACGAAGCCAAGGAAAACATCGGTGTCAATCTGCTGCGCAACCAGCCGCCGGAAGTGAACGCCATCAAGCTCCTGGACGCGCGCGGCTTTGCCATGGGTGAGGTCACCGAGTTGACCGAAGGCCGCGGCATTGTTGTGCAGGTGCAAGCCAGCGATGCCGAAGTGGGCGTGGACGCTGCTGCGCTCTATTACTCCATTGGCGCCGCAGGTGCCGAGCCGAAATTCCAGGCCCTGGGCGAAGATTCCGCCGCGCCTTACCAGTTCCACTTCAAGGTACCGACCGGCCGCGTTGACCAGGTGCTGCGCCTGCGCGCCAAGGCCCGTGACCTGGACGGTTACGAGTCGAGCTTCGTCGATCTGCCGGGCAGCATCAAGATCAAGGCCGACAAGGCGCCGAACGCGCGCATCGTTAAGCCGGACAATGACAACGCGGTGGTGATCGACGGCGAAGACGTCGAAGTGTTTGTCGAAGCCTTCGACGACCTCGGTCCGGAAGGCATCGACCACGTGACCTTCTATGTCAACGGCGTGCCGGTCTCCAGCACCGAGCAGAGCTATGGTCAGCAGGTCGGCAGCCATGCCCAGGACCATGTGTACCGCGCGCTGATCGCCGCGCCAGCCGGGGTCAGCGGTTTTACCGTGCAGGCCATCGCCTATGACGTGCTCGGCCAGGCGGGCGAGTCGCAGATCGTGCGCGTCGGCAAGCTGGAAGACACCGTGATACCACGCCTGGGCGTGCTCTACCCGATTGATAAAGACGTGCTGACCATGGGCGAAAGCCTGCGCGCGGTGGTGTCCATCGAAGACATGGGCGGCGCCATCTCGGATGTCAGCATGCTGTGGAGCCGCGAGTACCAGACCGAGGCCGGCGAATGGAAAGTCGCTGACCAGTACCCGCTGAAACTGTTCCGCGATGACGGGCGCGCCAACGGTGACACCACGCCGGTCAGCGACCCGGACAAGCACACCTTCATCTACTGGGCCGACTTCAGCCAGGGCGACGTGCTGCGCCGCACCGGCCTGCGTAACGAGCGTCTGCATGTGTTGACCAAAGTGGTCACGCCAAACCACACCGTCACCCGCGACACCTACCACGAAATGGGCTGGCCGATCAGCGAGCGACGTTTTATCGCCCCGCAGAACGGCGACCAGGTGTCGGCGAAGAAGGTGAATTACACCGCCGTCGACCAATATCGCGCCCTGGACCGTGCCGGCGCGATGATCGCGGCCTGGTCGACCATCGACCCGCTGCGCATCGAACAAGGCCTGGGCCTGCTGAGCAAAACCGAAGCCCTGGCCGGTAACGCCCCGGCGCGCACCGGTATCTTCATCCTCGATGCCGTGGACGAAGCGCAGAGCAACGGCAGCGGTGATTTCTTCGCCTATTCGCCACTGCTCAACGGCGCGGCGGAAATCTTCAACGGCAGCATCGGTGAGTTGGTCACCGACGAGAACATCGTCCTGGCCAGCAAGTCCGGCATGACCGGCGGCACCTGTCAGTCAGACCTGGGCAACTGCAGTTTCGTCGACCAGCTGACCACCGAAATCAAGAAAGACTGGCACGGCGGCGATACCCCGAGCGAAGGCACCGGCGCCCTGTACCTGGACAATAATGCCGGCGAGCTGCTGCTGTTCGGCCAGAAGAACGGTGACGGCCAGTTCGGCCTGCCGTACCTGCTGCTGGGCCGCGTCGATATGCCGTACCCGGATGTGTATGGCCTGACCCGCAGCGGCAACCTGGCCCTGGTGGCCAACGGCAACGGCGGTGTGCAGGTGATCGACGTCACCAACATGACCGCGCCGTACCACGTCGGCTACATCAAGCCCAACGGTTTCGCCCGCGACGTCAAGGTACGCGGCCATTACGCCTACATTGCCGCCTCGGAAGAGGGCGTGGTGGTGGCCGACCTCAGCACCCCGGCCATGCCGATCGTGGCCAAGGTCGACACCCTGGGCGTGGCCAACCGGCTGAACCTGGTGGGCAACCAGTTGTATGTCACCGATATGGCCGGCAGTGGCGAGAGCGCCCGCCTGAGCCGTATCGATATCAGCGAGCCGGACCAGCCGCGCCTGGTGCAGGTGGTGGAAATCGCCCCGCATCGCCCAGACCAGACCACGGACGGCCTGTACGACGTGCATGTGTCGGGCAACCTGGCCTATGTCACCGAACTGCTCTCCGACCAGGAAGACAAACCCTCGCAAAGCCTGGTGCAGATCATCGACCTGGCACGCGTTGGCCAGAGCGGTGTGGACGCCACCGTACCGGTCATGGTGCAGCGCAACGCTACCCTGGATAACTTCGGCGTGCGCGGCGTTACCCTGGCCCGTGGCGCCATTCAGGTGGCGGCTGGCAAGGGTGGTATCGGCCGCATCGACCTGCCGGCGCTGACCGTGCTGCAACATAGCCCGCAAGTGGGCGAGACCGATATCAGCACCCAGCTGTCGCAGGTGCTGATCGAACTGTCTGCCGTGCTGCCAGGCGACACCAACCTCAGCGACTACATGCAGGTGCTGGAAGGCGATGCGCAGATCGGCCGCGATGTCACCGCGCAGTTCGACCTGTCCTTCGCCCCGCGTGGCACCGACACCACCAAGCGCCGTATCCAGCTGGTGCGCAAGGATGGCCAGAACCTGCTGCCGCGTCAGCGCTACTACGTGCGCATCAAGCAGGGCCTGAAACCGATCACTGGCCAACCGCTGGCCTCCGATTACGTGTTTACCTTCAGCACGGCCTCGGCTGATGCGCAGTATCCTGACATCATCAGCATCTGTACCCGAGAAAGCGCCGAGCGCCATGGCTGCGTCAACGTCGGTGACGTGCGCGGCGGTACCCAGGTGGTGGTGCGCGGCAGCAACTTCGGCGAACAGCCGCGCCTGTCCGTGGGTGGCGAGCCGCTGGTGGTGGAAAACCGTGTGGTGGATGCCGACACCGGTATCGTCACTATCTACGCCAAAACCGTGCCCAACTATCCAGGCCCGGCCTCGGTCACCGTCACCACCGCTGCCGGCTTGAGCGACACCGTACTCGGCGGCTTTGTATTCGTCGATGAACTGAGCATTTCCCACCTGACGCCAGCCGTGGTGCGCGTGGCGCAGACCGGCAAAAACGATCGTGTTGATCTGGTAGGCAAGGGCTTCCACGCCGGCATGACCCTCACCGCCTACAAGAGCGGCGAGCCGGGCACCGCCAAGACCTTCAAGGTCGGCTCCGATGACCTGCGCCTGTACAGTGCCGAGCGCATGAGCCTGCTGGTGCCGGACCTGCGTGATGACGAAGGCGGCGGTTATCGCGGCTTTATCGATATCGAGCTGGCTGACGACCTCGGTCGCCACTACGTACAACGCAACGCCCTGTTCTATGGTCGCCTGCAACTGGACCGCAGCCTGGAAAGCGAGCCGCCGATGACCATGGAGGTAATCGACGCACGGCTGAGAACCCTCGCCGAGGGTCAACTGACCAGCTACGTGCCGGATCCACTGAAACTGCCGCCGGGCAATATCGTCGACCTGGCCGCCGACAGCGAGCTGCACATGCTCTATGTGCTTGGCCGTGGCGAGCTGAAAGGCCCGGCGCCGGGCAACCTGCTCAACCTCGAGCAGTTGCAGCACTACTATGCGCCTGGCTGGATCAGTCTGGTCAAGTACGACCCGGCGAAGATCGCCGAGGCCGCGCCGCGTCACGGCCTGGGGTACTACAACCTGCCGCAGGACCTGCAACCCAGTGCCATGGCCCTGGCCGAGAAGCAGTTATACGTCACCGCCCGTGGCTACGACTTCCCGTACCTGGACACCGAATACGAAGGCCGCAGCGTGCTGCTGGTGTACGACCGCGAAACCCGTGACCCGGACGTGCTCACCGAGCAGCCGCCCGGTAAGGACCGCGACATTCGCTACAGCCTGCCGCTGCCCAACGTTTCCGTGGCCGAGAAGGTGGTCGCCCATCAGGGCCTGCTGTTGATCAACGCCGGCAAGGAAGGCGTGGTGGTGGTCAGCATTGCCGACCCGCTGCGCCCGAGCGTGGTTCGTCGTCTCACCTCCGCCACCGTCGATGGTCGTACCCTGGCGCTGACCAACGTTACCGATATCAGCGTGATCGGCGATGCACTGCATGTGGTCAACAGTGGCAACCGGGTGATCTTCGACCTGAGCAAGCCGTCACTGCCGCAACTGGGCGATTCGCGCGTTACCGGCATCACCGGCATCACCGCCGATGGCAGCCAGTTTGTTACCGGCAACGCCCTGAGCCTCTATGACGCCAGCCGTCCGGCCTTTATTCGCGAACAGGGCCGTTACCTCTCCGGTGGTTTCAGCGTGCCGGGCGAGAGCGTGGGCATCCGTGCCCAGGTCAGTACGGCGTTCAACCTGACCCAAACCGGTAGCGACAAGGCCGATTGCGAGAAAGGTTCTATCGGTTACCTGGGCTTCTATGACTTCAGCCGCGCCGACAACATCAGCCTGCTCGATGCTCTCGGCCTGCCATACTGCATCCGGCCGCCTGGCGCCGGACTTTTGATGAAGCCGTACCGGGTCAATCCGTCGACGCTCACCGACCAGGGCATCGCCGCGTTCGCCACCTATACCGCGTCGGGCGACGATGTCATTTCCAACCTCGGCCTGGTCGATTTGCTGACTCAGGAACTGGTGCGTTCCATTCCGGCCGATGGCGCCGACGGTGTGCCGCTGGACAGCCCGCTGACCCTGCAGTTCACCCGGGCGCTGAGTGCTCTGGATGACGAGCAGCTGCGTCAGTTCCTGGTGCTGCAACACGACGCGCAGAACAACCAGCCGGCCAGCGAACTGCCCTACACCCTGCAGCGCAGCACCGACGGTCGCATGCTCAGCGTGCAGCCGGTGCAGAGCCTGCAAGCCAACCACAGCTATCGCCTGATCCTCAAAGGCGACCTGGCTAGCCGCCGCAGCCGTGGCTTGCTGGAGCATTCCATTCGCCTACGTGCCGGTGTGGCCGGTGGCGGCCAGGTACAGATCGTCAGCACCGCGCCGGGCATGCTCGACGTCGGCGGCGGTGAGCTGGATGTGGTGCTGCGTGGCGTCAGTGGCCAGGTGCAGTTCAGCGTCTCCGGCCAGGCCGCCAACGGTTCGCTGGCCGAAACCCTGGCAGACGGCACCGCTCGCTACCGCGTACAGGCGCCGTCCAGCCTGCCGGGTGCCGCCAGCCTGCAAGTGGTCAGCGGCAACGGCAGCAAGGCCTCGAAAGTCGGCGCGGTGCAATTTGTCGAACCGCTGTTGCTGCGCTCGCTGACCCCGGGCCTGGGCTCGCTGAATGGCGGCACCAAGGTGCAGATCAAAGGCCAGGGTTTCCGCAGCGAAACCGGCGCCATGAGCGTGCACTTCGGCGATATGCCGGTCACCCAATACAAGGTGCTGGACGCTGAAACCCTGGAAGTGGTGACGCCAGCCGGCCCGATTGGCACCGTCGATGTGCGTGTGCAGCTGACCAACGGCCAGCAGGGCACCCTGAGCCAGGCCTTCACCTACCAACAGCCGCCGCAATCACAGATCCGCGATGACGGCGGCCGCATCTACGACATGGCGCTGGACCCGTCCGGCAGCCTGCTGTTCTCGGCGCAAGGCACCAGCGGTGTGCTGGTGTACGACATCAACGCCGGCAACTACACCGCCGACCCGCAGAAGCCACTTAACCCGGATGACCTGCTGCGCCTGATCGACCGCAATGGCGACAAATCCGACGACCGCATCATTTCGCGTATCGTCCTGCCGTCGAATTTCATCGCCGTAGGCGTGGAGCCGTTCTTCGAACGTGGCAGCGACCGTGTGTACATCACCGCGGTGCACCTGGACGGCGCCGGTAACCCGGATGCCGCGCGTCTGTACACCGTGGCCTTCGATGAGCTGGACCCGGCCAAGACCACCATCATCGGTAGCCTGGAACTGCCTGGCACCTCGGTGCGTGGCCTGCGTGTGCGCAACGCCCGGGTACTTCTGGCCATGGGCGAGGAAGGCCTGGGCATCGTCGACTCCTTCCTGCCGAACAAGACCTACCTGGTGCAAAGCCTGGCGGCCGCGCCGAAGCTGCCGATGCTGGATATCGCTACCCAGACCGGGATCGGTACTCAGGCCGGGGACGGCACCGCCGCCGGCCTGATCGTCGCTGTGGGTGGCGCCTTCGATTACCGCACAAACCGTTTGCTCACCAAAGAAGCCATCGGCAGCGGCGGCTTGCAGGTGTACAGCCAGACCGCCAACGCCGGCCTGAAGCGCCTTGGCCAGCTCGACCTGCCGGGTACCCGCGTGTCGCTGCAAGGCCGCTACGCCTACGTGGCGGCTGGCGCCAGCGGTGTGGCGGTGGTTGATTTGCTCGACCCGAGCGCACCGACCGTGGTGGCGCGGATCAACGACATCGGCTACGTCTACGACCTCGACTTCAACGGCAACACCCTGTATGTCGCCCGTGGCGACAAGGGTGTGCTGATGGTCGACGTAACCAACCCGCTGAAACCGGTGGCTGGCCGCAGCATGACCTCCAGCGGCAGCGTGGAAAGCGTGGTGGCTGGTGATTACTCGGCGCATTCGGGCGGCGTGGATGCCAAGGGCAGCCTGTTACAGGTGGTACCGGACGTGGTGCTGAAGCTGCACGCGGTGGACCCGGCCAACGGCATCCTCGACCGTCAGGTGGACGGCAGCGTGCAAGTGATGGCGCGCTTTAACAAAGCCATCGACCTGTACCCGGCCAATAGCGCCCTGTTCCAACTGCTCAACAGCCAGGGCCAGGCCCTGCCGGCCACCGTGCGGATCGTCAACAACGACGCCAAGCTGGTGCTGCCAACAAGCAGCGTCGACCGCCTCGCTGTCGGCGAGCGCCTGACCCTGGTGGCCAAGGCCGGCCTCGCCTCGGTGAAACCGATTACCGCCAGCGACACCGTGGTACTGCAGCGCCTGGCCCAGGATCAGCGCGTGCCGCTGACCTACCGTGGCGCGCGCAACGATGCGTTGTCCATTGAAGCCGTGACGCCGCGTCGCGTCGCGCAGAACACCGTCAGCCTGGTCACCGTCAGTGCCCTGGGTATTCCGGCCAACCTGGCGCAGGTGCGCCTGTATGCCGGTGACCGTGCGCTATCCATCGAAGGCGTCACCCGAGATAACGACGCTTCCCCGGCAGTGCTGAAAGTCAGCGTGCCGGCCTTGCCAGCTGCGGGCCAGTACAACCTGACCCTGCAAGTGCAGCGCGACGGCGTCTGGCAGCAGACCGTGCTGGAAGGCGCCCTGCTGGTGGACGCACCGATCCGTTTCGACGCCCTGGTACCGCTGTGGGGCCCGGTGGCTGGCGATACCGTGGTGACCATTACCGGTGACGGCTTCGAGCCGGGCAACACCGTGATGGATGGCCTCAAGGTGCGCTTCGGTGGCCTGCCGGTCGGCCGTATCGAGGTGCTGGCCAGCAACCGCATGCGCGTGACCTCGCCCCGTGGCGCGCCGGGCAAAGTCGATGTGCTGGGTGAGGACCGTTACGGCAACCAGGCCAGCCTCACCGGCGACCGTGGTTTCGGCTACGGCCTGCGCAAACAGTCGGAACTGCATCCGTCGCTGCTGTACCCGAACGATGTATGGATCGACCAGCAGACCGGCGTGGCCATTGCCAACGGCGGCCATATGGTCAACGGCTATGGCAAGCAGACCCTGGCCAGCGGCGGCTGGTTGCCGGAGCTGTACCGCGCTGCCTCGTTCTCGGTGCAGGACGCCAGCAAACCGGTACTGGTCGGCGGCGCCTCGTCGTTGCCAAGCGACAACCTGCGCCTGAGCCTCAAGCAACAGGCGGCTGCCATCCAGAAACGCATGGAAGGCCTCAATCCGGTAGAGCCCACCGAGGAAGAACAGGAACTGCTCGACCGTCAGGCCGCGCAGGATTTCAACGTGGGCTTCGACTCGCTGCGCATCAGCCCCACTGTGGAGTGGGAACAGAACACCTGGCGTAAACGCCTGTACGTGGCCAGCGGCGTGGGCGGCGTGGCGCGCCTGAACCTCGACGAACAGAACGGTCTGCAAACCATCCAGGAAGAAGACCTGTCCGCGCCGATCAGCCGTGTGGTCAAGCAGGGCCCTGGCCTGATCGCGGCCTCGGTGGAAGTCACCGCCAAGCCGCCAAATTCTGACCAATGCACCTTCAATATCGATGTTGCGGAGCCGTCGGATCTCTTCGCCCTTAACTACCAGAGTGGCGACGACCCGGTACGCGTTGCGCCGCCCAGCGGCCTACAGGGCGGTGCGCTGCTGCAGCTGAACGACGGCTGGCTGTTCAGCGGCGGCAAGGTTCGTGGCGCCAAGTGGGCCAACTGCCCGGGTTGGGATGAGTCCCTTGGCGTGCCGCAGGATGGCAAGGCCGGCGAGATCCGCGGCCTCAACCTGTTCGACCCGGCGCAAACGCGCAGCTACAGCTTTGTCGCCAACCCGCAGGACATGGTCGCCTATGGCCGTTACCTGGTGGCAGCAGTCGGCAGCCGTGGTGTGGAAATCATCAACCGCGACGAACCCGAAGAGCGTGTGCTGCTCAGCCTCGACCAAAAGCTGCAAGCCACACCAGGCCGTGGTGTGCGCCTGCGCCTGGCCGGCAATCTGTTGTTCGTGGCGGCCGACACCGGCGTAGTTGTGGTCGACCTTAGCGAGCCGCTGCAGCCACGGGTGATCTCGGCGGGTAATCAGGAGCGCATCGAAGCGCTGGACCTGTTCAATAACCGCCTGGTGGCCGGCTCCGGTACCAACGGCATGACCCTGCTGGAACTGCCAGGTGCGCTGGTGCTGGACGCCAGCGTCAAACAGGGCGGCGTGCTGCCGGCCGGCGAGCAGGCACTGCAACTAACTTTCAACGAGCCGGTAACGCTGGAGTCCCTGCGCGCTGCCGGTGCCCTGAGCCTGGTGGATATCAGCAATGGCGAGCAGGCCCTGGCCGTGCCGACCATCGAACACCTGAACGGCGACGGTCAGTCGGCCAGCCGCGTGGCGCTGCGCTTCACCCCGACACCGGGCGCGCAACTGCGTCTGCGCGTCCAGCAGGCGCGCAATCTGCGCGGTGCCGGGTTGTGGGCACCGTATCAAGTGGAATTCAAGGTGGCGCCAAGTGGTGCCACCCAGCCGGCGATCCAGGACCTGGACAACGCCAGCTTCCACCGTGGCGCGCAAGACCGCGTGGTGATTCACGGCAGCGGTTTCAGCAGCAGCGTGAAGGGCTACGTCAACCAATACCCGGTGGAGCTGCAATGGGTCAGCGCCACGCGCCTGGAAATCGCCCCGCACGCCCTCGATCTGCTGCCGCTGAGCCCTGGCCAATGGCACCTGCGCCTGGATGATGGCGGCCTGCGCAGCGATTACCTGGGTGCCTTTATGGTCGGCGCCGAGCAAGCGCTGAACCAGGTCAAGTTCACCGTCAGCCCGGATTCGGCCAGCAACAAAGGCGGTGCCAAGGTCACCATCGGCGCCAGCCACGAGGTGCTGATGCCGGGCACCAGAGTGGTGTTGCGTGCCCGCCATGGCGATACCGAGATCTACACGGGCCGCAGTCCGATTGTCGAAGATGCCGGCAATATCAGCATCGATCTGCACGACAACGTGGAAAACCAGCGCCAGTTCAGTTTTGTGCTGCCGGGCGTGATTGATCCGGATATCTACGACGTCTACCTGCGCGTGCCTAGCGGTGCCGCCACCCGTGAAATCAAAGTGGGCGCGCTGTCCTACACCCTGCCGCAGGGCCTGGGCATCATCCTGCCGAACTATCCGCCGATGCAGATCGGTGCCGCGCAGGTTGTCGGTGACCGGCTGTTCGTCGGGGTGAAAGCCGGTATGCAGCCGACTTCCAGCAACCGTTACCTGATGACGGCCGGCCTGGAAATCTACGATATCGGTCTGTGGGAGCGGCCAATCCGCCTGTCGCAACTGCGCCTCACCGAGCCGGTGCTGGGCCTGGAAGTGCAGGGCAGCCTGGTGTACCTGGCCAACGACCGCGATGGCGTGCGCGTGGTGGATGTGAACGACCTCGGCAAGCCGCTGCTGGTATCCAGCCTGAGCCTGCCGAACCACCGTGCCGTCGACCTGGCCGTGGAAACCGAGCGTGGCGCCCTGGCGGTGGCCGCCGCCAACGACCTGGGGACCGGCTATATCCGCTTCCTGCCGATTGGCCGCAACGAGCTGGGCGCCCAGGCGCCGCTGCCAAGCATCGCCTTCGACGGCAGCCTGAAGCCGGACCTGCTGGGTGCGCCTGTGGATGTGCAGTGGCTCAATGGCGAGCTGTATGTACTATTCCTGCGCGACAAGCAGTTGTACCTGGCCAGCTTCAAAGATTTCGGCACGCAACTGGATTACCGCGTGCAGGCCATCGAGCGCGGCACTGTAACGGCGTCGTCGGTCTCTGAAGCTATCGGCAAGATCACCCTGCAAGTGCAGCAAGGCCTGATCAGCGTCGGTACTGGTGACACTTACCTACTGCTGGAAGCCGACGCCCAGGGCCAGTTCCAGACCATCTACTGGCAACAGAAAAATGCCAGCGGTGAACTGCTCAGCGTGGGCGGGCAGATCATGCAAGGCAACGGCAAAGGGGTGCAGATCAATACCTCGCCGTACCTCGCCGTGGCCTCGAGTACCCCGGGCAATGGCGCCGTGCTGGGCAGCAACGAAGGTGTGACCATCGCCTTCAACAACCTGATCAATACCGATCCGGCGCACCTGGCGCAGGTGATCCGTGTAGTGGGCGAGGGCGGCCAGGCGTTGCCGGCGGCTGCGTTCGAAATGACCGGCATCAACACCCTGCGTGGCGGCCAACTGGATCTACGTTTCAAGGGTGACTACCAGGGCCCGCTGCGCATCGAAGTGACCACTGCACTCACCGACCTGGCCGGCCATGCCCTGCGTCAGGCCTTTGTGCTGCAACTGGAACGCCGCACCGGCATTCGTCCGCTGGTTAGCGCGGTACAACGTGTGGTGGGCGATACGGCGGGCCTGCATTACTTCCATGCCACCGGTGGTGAAACAGCGTTGATCAAAGGCAGCGGGTTCGGTGTGGCGCCTGAGCAACTGGCGGTCTGGCTGGGTGAAACCCGCCTGCAGGCCCAGCAGATCCAGAGCGTTACCGACAGCGAGCTGCGTGTGGCGGTGCCCGATCTGCAGCTTGGCAATGTCAGCGCCAGCCTGGCGGTGAAAGTGCAGCGCGTGGATCAGAACCTCGCCTACCTGCGCCAGGGCGCCATGACCGTGCTGCCGCAGATCGAGATCGACGACCTTCAGCCGCAAACCGGCCCACCACAAGGTGGCAATTTGGTAACCCTGTATGGCCGTGGCTTCAACCACTATATGCAGGTGCGTTTCGCCGGTGCCCTGGCCGGCGACCTGAAGATTCTCAGCAGCAACCGCGCCGAAGTGCGCGCCCCGTCCGGCACCTTTGGCAAAGCCCAGGTGGCGGTGACCAGCCAACTGTTCGACGGCGAGCAAAGCCTGTCGCCAGTGGACTACTTCTACACCGGCATCCCCACCGGCTCGGTCAACCTGCCGGGCGATATGGCCAGCCCGGTATCGGCAATTGCCCGCCTCGATGACGGCAGCAGCCAACTGCTCTACGCGGTAACCGGCGGTAGCTTCGACAAGGTCGACAGCCAAGGCCGCGTAGCTCGCGTTTCCAGCAACGCTGCACGCCTTTTGGTGGCCGATATCAGCGACCCGGTACACCCGGTCATCGTCAACCGCGACTTCGCAGGCCAGACCAAACCGTACCACTACGAAGCGCCAAACGGCCTGGGCAGCACCGGCTTTGTCGACCTGGCGATCAACGATCACCAACTGTTCGCCGTTGGCGGCAAGAAACTGCTGCACTTCGACCTGACCCTGCCGGCCGAACCGAACAAGCTCAACGAACTGGACCTGGCGAACGACGTCACCGCCCTGGCCACCCGCGATGACCTCCTGTACCTGGCCAGCAAAGAAGGCGTGAGCCAGTACCGCATCAGCAGCGAACTGAAACTGGTCGACCTCGGCCTGATCAGCGCCAGCCAACTGGGCGGTACGCCAGGACGCCTGCGCCTGTCCGGCTCCAGCCTGTGGCTGACCCTGCCAGCGCAGCGTCAACTGGTGGAAGTGGAACTGGCTAGCGGCGAATTCCGTGTGCTGCGCCGTGTGGCCGCTCGCGACCAGGCCGGCAACCCGTTCACCCCTGAAGACCTCTTGGTATCGAGCGGCGGCCTGCTGGTGTCCAGCGGCGAAAACGCCACCGTGCAACGCTTTGCCTTGGACAGCGATAGCAACGCCACGCCGGTTGCCGATCTGAAACTGACCTACCTGGTCAGCCGCGGCAGCCTGTTCGCCGGTCAACTGCAACTGGCCGGCCAAACCCTGTACGTCGCCGGTGGCCAGGGCGATGTGCAGTTGTTCGATATTTCCCCATGGCTCAATGGCCGCACCCAGGACAGCATCGGCTTGCGCGACTATTTCAGCGTGGTCGGCAACGTCAACAGCCTGTCCCTGGGCAGCCAGGCCCTGTATGCCGGCAGCGCCTTCGTCTATATCGACGGCACCCCGGCGGAGAACCCGCTGCCAAGCCTGGATGCCGGCAGCTATCTGGGCGGCAGCCTCAATACCTTGGCCTACCAGAACCTGACCATCCTCAGCCAGCAGCCGCAACCGTCGGGCCGCCTGCCGAAAGATGCCGGTATCGAAGTGCAATTCAACCGCCTGCTGGACAACGCCCAACTGCGCGATTCCGGCAGCCAACTGGTGCAGCTGTTGCTCGATGGCACGCCAGTGGCCAGCCAGGTGGCGCAGGTCGGCGTGGGCCGCCTGGTGCTGCGTCCGGTCGCTTCCTTGCAGAGCGGCAAGCTCTACCAGGTCAGCCTCAGCGGCGCCCTGCGCGACCAGCAAGGCAAGACCCTGGGTAACGACTACCGCTTCGGCTTTATCAGCGACGATGCCCTGCAACCGCAGCTGGACAGCATTTCCCCGCGGCAGGCCAGCTGGCGTGGCGGCAGCGAGATCACCCTGCGTGGCCATGACTTCGGCACCAATGCCGTGATCGAAGTGGGCGGCCAGCGTGTGGCGGCCGGCGATGTGCTGTACCGCGATGACAATCAGATCCGTTTCCGTCTGCCGGGCCTCCTGGCCAACCCAAGCAGCAATCGTCCGGTGGGTGTGCGGGTGCAACAGGGCAGCCTGGAGCTGTTCCGTGCCGCTGCCATTACCTATGTGGCCGACCCGCGTATCGACCAGGCCGGCCTGTATGACCGCCTGAGCGGCACTCTGGCCGCACAGAGCAAGCGCTTTATCTTCAACGCCGGCGAGATCATCGGCCTGCAAGGCCGCGGTTTCGGCGAAGCCACCGTAGTGCGCGTCAATGGCCGGCAGATTGCCGATGTGCGCCTGGAACGTAGCGACCTACTGAGCTTCAGCGTGCCGCAGGATCATCTCGGCCCGCTGCTGGTGGAAGTCAGCAACCTCGGCTTTGTCGGCGACCTGGCCAGCGATGCCAGCCTGCGCATCGAACTGCCGGTGCATAAACAACTGGATGGCGTCAGCCTGTTCCGCCGTGCTGGTGATCTGCTGCTGACCGCCAATGGCCGTGATGTACAGCTCTCCAGCCTGCGCGATGGCAGCACCCCGCAACTGTTGGCCAAGTGGCAAGCCAGCGGCAGCCTGCGCGACATCGCCCTGAGCGACAGCTATGCCGCGCTGCTGACCGACACGGCGCAGGTGCAGGTGTTCGACCTCGCCAACCTGTACGCCCCGCAAGCGCTGCCAGCGTTGACCAATACCCGTCAGATCGCCTTCGACAAGCTGAGCCTGGCCGGCGATGTGTTGCTGCTCAAAGCCGGCACCCGCGTGTTCCAGGGCCAGGTGCAAGGGCCGGAGCTGCGCGAGCTGACTCTGGATAACCCGGCCGGTCTGGTGGATATCGCCCTGGACAGCCGTGGCGCCTACCTGCTGTTTGGCGACCGCCTGGAAGTGCGCAATGCCCGCGACGGCAGCCAGGTACTCGGTACGCACAACCATGGCCTGAACAGCGCCAAGCGCCTGTGGCTGGATGGCACCCGCGTTTACCTGCAAGGCAGCGACACCCTGCAACTGGTGCAACGCGCCGCGCTGTTGCGTGGCCGTGGCGAGCCGGTGCTGGGCGAGTTCGACCTGCCGAGCCGGATCAGCCAGTTGACCGCCCAGGGCGAACTGCTGGCCTGGCTGGATGCCGGTCGCCTGCAGGTGTTCGACCTCGATGTCGATGCCCAGCGGCAACTGAGCGCCCGTGAAGTGGCCAGCCTGGCCGTTGGCAACAGCGAAGTGGGTAGCCTGGCGCAGCTGGAACTGCACGGCGACCTGCTGCAATGGCGCAATGGCGGCAGCTACCTGAACGCCGCGATCCCGCTGAACAACACCTGGGCGCTTAACCCCGAGACCCTGGCAGCGGCCAACGAGCCAGTGGCCCTGCGCTTTACCGGTGCCGACTACGCCTGGCGCGAAGCGCAGCTGGCGGTCAGCGGTCTGGCGGGCGACACCGTGGCCACCAGCACCCAGGTACTGGGCCGCGAACTGCGCGCCATCAGCCAGCAACAAGCGGCCTACCAGCCGGCTGGCCTGTACCGGCTGCAAGTCAGCCAGGCACCGCTGGATTGGCTCAAAGGCGCAGAAGTGCACCTGGACCTGCCATGGCTGGTGGATGCCATCGATTTCTTCGGCGCCGACCTGGTCCGCCTGGACGCCCTGCAACCGAACCGCAGCGTGACCGGCGTGGCACGCACCTATGTATTGCGTGGCCGCCAGCTGAACCTGATCGACGAGCTGCAAGTGGGCGAGCGCGTGCTGGGCCGCGAACAACTGCACGTGAACGCTGCCGGCGACCAGTTGAGCTTCAGCCTGCAAATGGACCAGGCCGGCCTGTACAGCGTGCAAGTGCGCTACGGCCAGCAACGCGCCGTGCTGCCGACTGCGCTGTCGATGGTTACGCCGCTGGCCATCGAGTCGGTGATCTCCGCCCATGCCCAGGGCCAGATGGTCAGCGACGCTGGTGGCACGCCGGTCACTCTCCAGGCCCAAGGGCTGTCCGAAGGCCTGAGCCTGCACTGGTTCCCGGCTGGCCAGGGCATTCTGCCGAGCGCCAGTAACAAGGTGGCGTTCAGTCTCAACGACAGCAGCATCAGTTTCGTCACCCCGCGCAGCCAGCCGGGCTGGCAGTACCAGGTGGCCCTGCTGCGCGAGGCCAGCGCGGAACGCGTGGACAGCGTGGCCGGCCAGTGGCTGACCGCCATCGACGACACCGCGCCAGCCGTACGCCTGGTTTCGGCCTTGGGCGCCTTGCAGTCGCTGGTGCTGGAAGCCGACGAGCCGCTCAGTGCGCAAGGTTTCAGCGTGGTCAAGGTGTTCAAGGACTACGACACCCACGCCCAGCCAAGCGAAGACATCAGCAGCCGCTTCAACCCGATCATCAGCCAGGGCAACCGCCTGGAGCTGCGTCTGCGCAGCGACGCGGTGCTGGAAGCCAACGCCCTGTATCAAGTGACCCTGACGGGGGTACGTGATGCCGCCAACAATCCGGCGCGCGACAACGGCGTGACCCTGGCCGGCACCTACAGCGGCAGCTACCAGGCCGAAGACCGCCTGGCGCCGCGTCAGGATTCGCTGCAAGTGCTGCTGCAAGGTCAGCCGCTGACTGCCGCCACCCAGCTGAAACTGGGCAGCCGCTATGCCCTGAGCGTCAGCGCAGTGGATAACGTACAGGCCAGCGACAAACTGGGCTTCAGCTACCGTGTGTCCGCCGATGGCGGCCAGACCTGGAAAACCGACTGGATCGCCATCCAGAAAGGCCAGTTCAATCTGGATATCCAAGGCGATTACCAAGGCTTTGCCCTGCTGCTGCGTGCCAGTGATGGCCGCAATACCAGCGAGCGCCGCTTTGACGCCCAGGTCAGTGCGCCTGACCTGACGCTCCGCCAGTTCAGCACCCTGCCGACGCCGGTGGAGGAGAGTACTCCAGCCGACCTGCGCTTCCAGATCCTCGGCGACCTGGACCTGGTGCGCAGCGCCGAAATCCGTGTACTGGACGGCCGCTACGCCGCCGCCAGCTTCGACCGCAGCAGCGGCGTGGCCAGCCTCAACTTCCTGCACCCACGCCTGAAAGACCTGCCGGGCGCGCCGAAAGACCAAGCGCCGCTGACCGCCGAACTGCGCGTCGGCTTCGGCCTGGCCGGCCAGGAAAGCTACCGCTACTTCCAGGTGGGCTATGACCTGCTGTCCGACCATACACCGCCGCAGCTGTCGATCATTGCGCCGCTGGATGGCGAGTTCGTGCCGCGTGGCGAAGTCACCGAAGTGATCCTGCGCAGCTACGACCGCTACGGCATCGACCATGTCGAGGCGTGCATCAACAGCCAGGCCGGCGATGTATTCAGCGACGCGGTCAACTGCCAGCGCCTGCTCGACCCGAACCGCCTGCGCGTGCCGGTGGCTGCCGATGCCACCGGGCCGTTGCATATCGTGGCCCGCGCCATCGACCTCAATGGCCTGGCCAGCGCCCCGGCGGAGGTCACTCTGCAACCGTATGACGGTCAGCTCGGTGCGCCAGAGCTGAGTTTCCTGGCACCGGCTGATGGCCAGAACGTACAAGCCGGCGAAACCGTGCCGGTGCGGGTGCGCCTGCGCAAACTGGAACAGGCCAACCTGTACCTGGATATTGCCGGGGATCCGCAGCATGCCGGCAACCCCGCGCCGCGCAGCATCACCCGTACCGCGGATGGCGAAGAAATCATCGAACTCAGCGTGCCGATGCCCCAGGTGGCCGCCGATGGCGTGCTGGTGCTGCGTCTGCAAGCCACCTGGCAGGGCCAGCCCCTGCGTAGCCAACGCACCCTCAACCTGCATGCCGATACCGGCATCAGCGAAGCCATCGGCCTCGACCTGCAACCGCCGACCACCTTGCTGGCCGGTTCGCAGCTGTGGTTGCAAGTGCCGCCGCCGGCAACCATGGGCGACTTCAACAACGCCTCGAGCCTGAACCTGTTCGACCCGAGCGATGCCAACAGCCCCGCGGTGCTGCCGTTCAGCAGCGCCCGTCAGGTTTGGAACAGCCGCGAGCAGGGCACCGCCCTGCGCCTGGATGCCGTGCTGCGTGACCGTTCCGGTCACGAGAAAAACGCCAGCCGTAATCTGGAAAAGCTCGCTTACCTGCAAGCCGCCAGCCACCGCGACAGCCTCGACACCGGCTACCGTGCCAGCTTCCTGACCGCGCTGCCGGGCCATGCCGAGGGTGCTGTCTGGGCCGAGAACCAGCAGCGCGATGGCTACCGCATCCGCACCTTGGATAGCGTGCTGGAAAGCCGTGACAGTGGCCAGGTGCGTCAACTCAGCTACACCGGCTCGCTGCTGGCGGCCCAGGTACGCCGCGATGGCCAGGACTACCTGCGCGTCTGGCGCTGGGCCGACAACGCCTGGCAGACCGGCGTGGAGCAGGCGATTGCCGGTGACCTGCTGGGTGGCAGTGGCGAGCTGCTGTTCGTTCGTCACGGTCAGCAGATCGGCGGCTACGCCCTGGGCGCCGCCGGTTTCGCCGACCTGATCGGGGTTAGCCTGGCTGATGAGATCCGTCAGGTACAGGTCGATGGCCAGCGTCTGCTGGTGCTCACCGACAAAGGCCTGAACTGGCTGCAATTGGATGACAGCAACCTGCCGCAACTGGTGAGCAGTGGCAGCGTCGAGTTGGCCGAGCGTATCGGCTTCGCCGTGAAGGGTAACCGCCTGTTGAGCTGGACCGCCACGGCGGTGAGCAGCCAGGAGCTCAGTCGCACCGAACAAGGCCTGAGCCTGGGCGCAGCCACCGTGCTGCCAGTGGCCGGCAAGGTCAGCCAGGTGGCATTTGATGGCGAACTGGCCTGGCTGAAGGTCAGTGAAGACCTGTACGGCGACAGCTGGCAGGCCTGGCGTGGTGGCGAGCGTGTCGGTGCCCTGGGCAGCGAGCGCGAGAGCCTGGCCTTCGTGGCCGGCAAACTGGTCAGCCTGCAGCGCAGCGAGAACGCTCAGCAACTGGTGGTCGAACCGCTGACCGTGGCTGCACCGGCACGTATCGCCCTGACCGCACAGAGCGTGCGCCTGCCGTTCGGGTTGTTGGTCGGGGGCCTGCCGGCCAGTGCCGAAGCCGCCTTGGGCAGCGCTGATATCAGCTTCCGTGACGAGCAGGGCAATCTGCTGGCCGCACAACCGTACTTCTACCAAGGCGAGCTGGACAGCTACCTCGGTGCGCCATTCGCTCAAGGCCGTGCCTGGCTGGTGGTCACCGATGTCAACCGCCTGAACCTGACCCTGCAGGACCACGCCGGTAGCCAACAGCTGGCCATTGACGTCGCCAGCAATGGCACGCAAGCCGCCAGCCTGGTGCCGGACGACGGTTCACTGCTGGCCGCCGGTGCGCGCCTGCCGCTGGCCGCTCGTTTCGCCGCCGGTGCCGATGGCCAGGGCGCCCGGCTGAGCGCCGCTGGTGAGACCCAGCGCGCCGTCACCGGTCTGCGCAACAGCTTCCATTGGCTGAGCCTGCCGGCAAGTGACACTGCAGCCCTGCAGTGGCAGGACGCCGCGGGCAGCCGCGACCTGGGCCTGCTGACCCAGGCCAACCAGCCGGGAGCTGCCCTGACCCTGAGCGGTGCCGGCAACAACCAGATCTTTGCCGAAGGCAGCAACCTGACCCTCAGCTACAACGTGGGCGAGGTGCCGGCCTGGGTCGAATTGCAACTCTTGAGCTTCAACGGCCAGCCGCTACAACGCTTGCTGGTGGCCGGCCAGCAAGGCCAGTTCAGCCTGCGCCTGCCGCAGGTCAGCGTGCAGGAAAGCTACAGCCTGCGCGCCCGTGCCTATTTCCCTGGCGACTTCCACTACAGCGAGCAGCAACTGAACCTGCGCGTGGCCCCGTCTCAACAACTGCCACAACCGGTCCTCAGCGGCCTGCCGAGCGTGCTGTTTGCCGGTAGCCAGGTGGAACTGCGCTTGACCGGCGTCGACGCTGGCCGTTATCACCTGGCCCTGGAAGCCCTCAATGGCACCGACCAACTGCTGGCCAGCGGCAGTGGCAGCCTGTCCCTGCGCCTGCCGGCCGGCCTGAAAGAGCTGCGCGTACGTGCCCTGATCGACGACGAACTGGGCAACCGCCAGGAACAGCGCTGGAGCGCGCCGGTGGTAGACAGCTGGCACCTGCAGAGCGATACCGTGCGGGTGCCGTTCGATGTGCTGCTGCCGCAAGTGGGCGGTCAGTGGCTGGCCCGTGGCGCCGAGCTGCATGACGCCCAAGGCCTGCGTGCCCGCGTGGCGGGTGATATAGCAGCCATGGATTATCTGCAGCAGTACCTGCTGCTGAGCGTGAAAGGCTTTGGCCTGACCCTGCTGGATACCACCAACAACCTTGAGAACGCCGGCACCCTTGCCGTGGCCGCGCCGCTGCAACACCTGGCGGTGCAGGGCGAGCGCATCCTCGGCGCCAGCGCCCGGGATCTGTACTGGTTCGATGCCCTGGGCAGCCAACTGAAAGCCACCGGCACCCAGACCCTGGGCGCCGAAGTGCGCGGCCTGCTGGCCGACGGCGATGGCTTCCTGGCGCTGACCAGCGGGCAGCTGCTGCGCCTGTCTGCCAGTGGCCAGACCCTGGCCACCTTCACCGGTGAAGGCCTGCTCAGCGTGGTGCGTGCCGGTGATTACCTGCAGGTTCTGGATAACGCCGGCCGCCTGTGGCGCCTGGATGCCAGCCTCAAAGGCACCGCGACCCAACTGGGCGTGGGCGGCAAGCGGCTGTTCAGCTTGCCCGGCCAGGTATTGGTGGTGGCACCGCAACGCATTCAATTGATCGACACCGCCACCCAGCAGCGCGTGGGCAACTGGTCGCTGGTGGCAGCGTCGGTAGACGCCGCGCAGTGGGCCGGCGGCAAACTGTGGCTGGGCGGCAGCGAAGGCCAGGTGCTTGCGCCGGTACGTGGTGCCGACGGCTACGTCAGCCTTTACGACAGCCGCAGCGCCACCAGCCCGACCCGCGGCACCGTGGAGAGCGTGGTCCTGCGTGATGGTCAACTGATCGTGGCTGCCGATAACTTCGGCGCTCAAGTCTTGCGTCAGGACGGTACCGGCACCTGGCAATCGAACCTGTACCCACAAACCGCCTTTACCCAGGCAGCCAGCCGTGTGGCCGCGAGCGGCGCCACCTGGTTCCTGCTGCAAGACCAGGCCCAGCAGGTGTTGGCGCTGAACCGCAGCACCTTGGCGGCACGTAACGTATTCAGCAATGTGGCAGGCAGCGACCTAGCCGTGAGCGGCGATTACCTGATCGTGTCCGCCGGTGGCAGCCTGCAACTGGCGGCCCTGAACGACCTGAACAGCAAGCGCAGCCTGGTCATCACTACTCAGGAAAACCTCCGTCAACTGTCGGCCCGTGGCCAACAGGTTGCCGTGCTCAGCGAAAGCGGCCGGGTGTTCCTGGTCGACCTGCGCAGTGACGTGCAAAACCCCGTACGCGAACTCAGTGCACAACTGGGCGGTGAAGTTCGCCAACTGGCCTTCAACGGCGACGCGTTGTTCTACCTGCTCGGCGACAGCGCCTGGCGCTATGACCTGCGCAGCGGGCAACGCCAACAACTGTTGAGCGGCGCCAGCATCAGTCAGCTGTACCTGGCCGGCAACCTGTTGTGGCTGGAACAACCGCAGGCCCAGGGCGTACGCCTGGATGCCCTGGAGCCGGGCACCGGCCTGGTGATTCCAGACAGCCAACTGCTGTTGGCCCAGCGCAGCACCGCCCTGAGTGTGGAAAACAACCGGCTGGCCGTTGGCCAGGGCACCCAGGGTGTGCAGGTGTTCCAGCTCCCCTACGGCCTGGGCGCCGCCGATGCCTCCGTGGTCACCCCGCTGGCTGATAGCCGCCTGTTGCCCGCCCAGGCCTTGACCCTGGGCCTGAATACCAATGGCCTGCGCAGCGCCGCCTTCAGCCTCAATGGCCAGCCCGTCGGCAGCCTGAAACAGGCCCTGAACCAGCCCAGCCTGCGCCTGCCGGCCAACCTGCCGGGCGGGCAGAACGTGGCCCTCAGCCTGCGCAGCGAAGACGTCTTTGGCGTGGTGCGCGAGTCGGTGGCGCGGGACCTGTTCCTGATGCCGGGCGACGGCGTGGCCAACCCGTTCACCGTCAGCCTGACCGCCGACGAACACTCCTGGCTGCCGCTACCGCTCAGTGCCAGCGCGCAGATCAGCGGTAGCCAGCAGCCTTTGGCGCAAGTGGAGTTCCTGCTCTCGGCCAGCACCAATGGCCCATGGCAGCGCGTAGCCCTGCGCAAGGCCGAGCCGTTCCAGGCCAGCCTTGCGCTGGACACCAGCCTGACCGGGCAGTACCTCAAAGCCCGCGCCGTGGACGTGTTTGGCAACAGCGCCGAGTCGGCTGCCAAGCGCTTCTACCGCCATCAGGACACCAAGGCCCCGACCGTCAGCCTCAGCTATGAAGGCGCTGCCGTATTCCTCGACAGCAAGAAAGCGGTACGCGGCTATCTGATCACCATCAAAGCGCAGATGGCCGACACCGACGGCGCCCTCGACAAAGCCACCCTGACCCGCAATGGCCAGGTGGTTGCGGTGGCCTTTGGCAAGAATCTGCTGACCTACCAGGATGCCGCCACCACCCTGGGCGAGCAGGTGTACAACATCGAAGTCACCGACCAGGCCGGTAACCCTGCTACGGCGGAGCTGCGGGTTACGGTGATTGATGATGCGTTCCCGGAAGTGACCAATCTGGTGCTGCCAGGCCAGATCATCGAGCGCAGCAGCTTCAACGTGCAGCTGTCGGCCCAAGATGATGTGGCCCTCAAAGCTGTTGATCTGCTGTGGAACGGCTTTACCGATCATTACGACGTGACGGGCCAGAGCATTAGCGGTCGCAGCTTCACCGTGCAGGACAAACGCACCGAGCGTGTGGCCAGCAGCGTCAGCCAGCCGTTCAAGGTGGTGCTCACCGACAGTCGTGGCCAGGTCAGCGAGTCCGCGCCGCAGAACCTGCGCGTGCTCCGTGACCAGCAACCGAATGCTTCCGCTCTGCAAGTCACCCTGCCGGCCCGTGGCGTTTACGGTGGCCTGGCGCGCCTGACACTGGGCAACCTCAATGCCCTCGACGACACCGGCGGCCTCAGCCTGCGCGTGTTGCAACGTATCGGCGATGTGCGCCAGGAACTGTTCAGTTGCCTGCGCGGCAGCAATGACTACTTCCGTTGCGCCAATGGCGACTACTGGAACAGCTACGCCCGCGATCTGCGCATGCCGGACAGCGCGCTGCCGAACGATCTGTTCCGTGTGCAAGTGGAGCTGACCGACCGTATGGGCCAGCAGGTGCTGAGCCAGGACTACAGCGTGGCGCTGACCCAGTCGCCGAACCTGGTGCGCTTCCAGAGCCTGCAAGGTAGTGACAACCCGGCATCCGTCGCCGTACAAGGCCGGCCGCTGTACCGCGTGCAGGTGCTGGACGCCGCCGCCCGTGCGGTGCCGGATCAGCCGGTACAATGGCGCCTGCGTCGCCTGAGCGACGGTTATGTGGAAAATCTGGGAACCAGTACCAGTGATGCCAGCGGCTATGCAGGCTGGACACTGAATGCTGACCGTACTCTGGGCGAGTACCAACTATGGGCCGATCTGCCGCAGTTCAGCCAGATTGCCCGCGCCGAGAAGAGCCTTGCCGTAGCCGCCGGCCCGACTCGCCACCTGTTACTGGGCTACCTGCCGGCCATGGCCGCCGGCAGCAACGCCACCTTGACCATCCAGGCTCAGGATCTGGTGCTGAACAATGTGCTCAACGACCAGGCCAGCGTGTTGCAACTGACCCTGCCAAGCAGCGAATTCCATGTGGCCCCGGGCAGCGGCATCCAGATCGGCAGCACCACCGCCAACGGCCAGACCGTCGAACAAGTGCGTGTCACCCTCAAGGACGGCCGCGCCCAACTGAACCTGCAAGCGGGCAACACGGTTGGCCAGTTCAGCCTGCCGGTGAGCAGCAGCAACAACCAGATTCGCTACACCTACAACAGTGCCGGCGCCATCACCAACGGCGTGACCGCCCTGACCCTGGACGTGCTGCCGGCCGCTGCCAGCCACCTGCGCCTGCTCAACGACCAGGGCCGTGCCCAGGCCGAAGGCGACGTACTGGCCCGTGGCGTGAAACAGGATGTGCGCCTGCAAGTCATGCTGCAGGACCGTTTCGGCAACCGTATCAGCCAGCTCGACGGCCAGCCAGCCAACTTCAGTGTTGAAGCCCGCGTCAGTGGTACAGCGGCAATCAACGGCCAGGCTGGTAGCAGCACCGTGCAACTGGTGCAGGGCCAAGCCTGGCTGGCGATCAGCGACGAGGCCTTCGAAGAAATCACCGTCAGCCTGGCCGGCTCGGTAGCGGCCTTGCCGCAGCTGAACCTGGCCAGCCAGTTCCGTATCAACTTCACCCTGCAACCGCCAGAAATCATCCGCAGCGTGATCGAAGCCCGCGACGGCACCACCTTGCGTGTTTACTTCGACTACGACGAGCCGGTGCGCCTGGACAGTGGCAATGCCATCAAACTCCTGGAAGGTACCGCCGTGCGCAACGGCACCGCGACCCTGAGTAGCGATGGTCGTACCCTCAGCTTTGTCGCTCAGCCCGTGCTGCAACTGGGCCGCTGCTATAGCTTCGACACCACCGGCTCCGGCCTGCGTGGCGTGGCCCGCAATGACGACGTGCGCGAGCAGGGCGGCCAGCTGTGCGCGCCACACACGCTGTTCAATACCGTTGGTCCGGTAAAACTGCTGGCTGGCCAGGATTATCAGGTGCCGATGCTGCTGGCCGACAACCTGAGCTGGTGGAACATCAGCAATGGCCGCGCTGAGCTGAATGGTCAGAGCCAGGGCTTCAATTGGTACTACGGCCCGGCCCGCACCCTGACCGTGCCGGCCTTCTTCACCCAAGCCAATAACACGGTGGCCGACGGCGCACTGCTGCCGCTAACCCTGAGCGGCACCCTGCCAGGTACGCCGGTCACGCCAGTCGTGGTGGGCAATGCCCTGAGCCTGCAAGTATTCGATCCGCTGGGCGACGTCGACGGCGACGGTCTGACCAACAAGCTTGAACTGGAAACCGTCGGCCTCGACCCGACCCTGCGCGACACCGATGGCAACGGCATCGAAGACGGCGTGGAAGACTTCGATGGCGACGGCTTGACCAACCTGGAAGAGCAGGCCGCGGGCACCAAGTTGCGTGTGCACGACACCGATGGCGATGGCCTCTCCGACGGCGCCGAAGTGCGTACCCACCACACCGACCCGCTGAACCCGGATACCGATGGCGATGGCCTGACCGATGGTCAGGAAGTCAGCAATATCCCGGCCTCTTCACCGCTGAAGAAAGACACCGACGGCGACGGCATTCCAGACAAGCTGGAACTGGATATGGGCCTGAACCCAAGCGATGTCGGCGACGGTAATGGCGACAAGGACAACGACGGCCTGAGCAATGCCCGTGAAGTGCTGCTGGGTACCCTGATCAACAACCCGGACACCGACGGCGACACCCTCAAGGACGGCGTGGAAGTCGACCAGTTGCACACCGACCCGCTGAAAGCCGACACCGACGGCGACGGCCTGCGCGACGACGAAGACAAAGAGCCGCTGGTCAAAGATACCCAGGCGCCGATCGTAACGCTGGTCAACCCGGCTCCGGGCAAACAGCTGATAAAAGGCCTGAACCTGGTCATTACCCCGAACGCGCAGGACAACGGCCGCGTCACCAAGGTCTCGGTACGGCTCAACGGTGCCCAGGTCGCCCTGGTCACCAGCGCGCCATTCACCTATGCCATGGCCCTGCCGAGTGATGCCAACAGCCTGCGCCTGGAGCTGATCGCCACCGACACCAACAACAACCAGGGCAGCAGCGGCGAACATACCTTCGCGCTGGTCACCGACCCGCTGACCACTGTGATCGGCCGTGTCGTCGACAGCGGCAACCAGCCTATCGCTAATGCCCAAGTGGAAACCCTCGGCATCAGTGGTGTGACCGCCAAGGACGGCAGCTTCGTGCTCACCGGTGTGCCAGTTGCGCCGGGCCAGGTGCAGGTGATCGCCAATGGCGTATTGGGCAGCCAGGGCGTCACCGCTGCTTCGGCGGACGTTGAACCGGTCTGGGGCGGTACCACCGATGTGGGTGCAATTACGCTGGTATCGCCGAAGGTGCGGGTGGGGTACTTCAATGCCAGCACCGGTGCCGGTACCGAGTCGCAGCGGCAGATCATCGTGCGCGCCGGTTACGAGCCGGTGCATGTGACCAACCTGTCCACCCAGGACATGACCGCCATCGACATGCTGATGGTCGACAGCTCGCGGGAAAGTGCCGGCAACAGCAGATATGCCAATTATCGCAACCGCGTATTCGACTTTGTCGACAAAGGCGGCGTGCTGATCCTCAACGAGGAATACAACTACAGCGGCAATATGAGCGACCTGCCTGGCCAGCCTGCCATCGAGTCTGTCTACACCGGCAGCTATCAGAATCAGGTGCCGGTGTATCGCTGGTCCGAGCTCAGTGAAGGCAAGGCGGGTTCGTGGTGGCAGCACCGCGACAACACCTATGGCGGCCTGTCCTACATGCGCCTGGAAACCCTGGGCGAGAACCTGGTGCCGCTGACCTTCTCCAGCAGCCGCGCCGACAAGCGTGTGACCTCCGTGCGTTATGCCTATGGTCAGGGCCAGGTGTACTTCGGTTACCAGCCGACCTACCACTGGCGTGCGGGCGACAACGACCCATTGTTCACCATCCTGCAGCCCAATATCCTGGTGCTGATGCATGAGCTGACCCTGAAAGACAGCGACAACGACGGCCTCAAGGACGTCTACGAATACGCCAATGGCACCAGCGCCTTTATTGCCGACCGCGACGGTGATGGCCTGCTCGATGGTTTCGAAGTGAAATACGGCTTCAACCCGCTGGTGGCCGGCGAGCAGAACCTGGACAGCGACGGCGACGGCCTGACCAACCTGCAGGAGCAGGAACTGGGCACCAATCCGCTGCGCGCTGACAGTGATGAAGACAGCCTCACCGATGGCGATGAGGTCAACCATTACAACAGCGATCCGCTGAGCGAAGACACCGACCTGGATCGCGTGCTGGACAACGTCGAAGTGAGCTATGGCGGCAACCCACGCAAAGCCGACAGCGATGACGACGGTCTCAGCGATTACGAAGAAATCAACAACTACGGCACCCAGCCGAACAACGCTGATACCGATGGCGACGGCCTGTCCGACTTTATCGAGCTCAAAGGTCCGTATGCCGACATCCTCAACCCGCGCAATGCCGCCGACGCCAACCAGGACTTCGACCAGGACGGCCTGACCAACAAGCAGGAAATCCTCGAGACTCTGACCAATCCGAAGCTCAAGGACACCGATGGCGACGGCCTGTCCGATGGCGCCGAAGTCCAGGCGGGCCTGAACCCGCTCGACCCGGACATGGACAAAGACGGCCTGCTCGATGGTGAGGACAGCGCGCCCACCGAGCAGGACATCCAGGCACCGAGCGTGATCTTGGTATCGCCTGCAGCCGGCGGTAGCCTGGCCCACGGCCAGCAACTACGCCTGCGCGCCGATGCCAGTGACGATGGCCGTGTCGCCAGCGTGACCTTCTATGTCAACGGCGTGGCCGTGGCGACCTATGATCGCGCACCCTACCAGCATGTGATCCGTGTGCCGGCCGTAGGCGCGCAGCTGGATATCGAAGCCAGCGCTCGCGACACCAATGGAAACGAGAGCCGCAGCGGTGTGCGCCGCCTGAGTTTGGTGGACGACGCCGGCACTCAGGTCATCGGCCGCGTGCTGGATGGCAATGGCCGCGCCGTGGAAGGCGCCCAAGTGACCCTGGTCGACGGCTACGAGGCCGCGCGCATCAAGTCGGTCTCCTACACCCTGGACCAGAGCACGAATTGCGGTACGTACTGCTACGGCGACGACACTGGGCGGCAGTTGATCGATGGGCAACTGGGGACGGCGGGTTTTGTGACTGACCAGGGGATGGGCCGGGCCTATGAGTGGCTGGGCTGGAATGCTCGCACCATGAATATCGATTTTGACTTGGGGGAGGTGACCCATCTCACCACCGTCAACGTGGGGTCAACTCAGGATAGTCTTAGCGACGTGGTACTGCCCTCGTTCGATGTCCTGCAGAAAGTGGGCAATGAATGGGTAGCTGTCGGAGCCCTCAATACGCCACCGAGTAACACCAATAATCATGACGTGGAGTCCCGTGAGCCACATATCCAGCTGACTCTGGCTGATTTGAACATCAGCACTCGCTACGTGCGTCTCAGCTTCCGAGCCAATGGTCCCTGGTCTTTCGTGGATGAGGTGAGCTTCAGCAATGGCACCGGCCCGATGCCATCGTCGGCCACTGTTATCAGCGACAGCCAGGGTCGCTTTACTCTGTCCGCGTCCACCTTGGCGCTGGAACCTCGGGTCAAGGCTGAGGCACGCTTCGGCAACCAGCTGGTCTCGGCCGCCAGCGAGGTCTTCGAATTGGCCCGTGGTGGCAATTCGAATATCGGCGAACTGGTGCTGGCTGCAAAGGGCCGTACCGCGCTCGAGCCGATCGAAGAGCGTCATGTGGCTGCTGCCGAAGAAAGTACCTCGTATAATCGCGTGGTGAACAACAACGTTCGTTGGGACTTCAACAGCTACGGCAGCATTAGCAACGGCACATATGCTTCCAACTGGACCTTCAACGGCGCCCAGTATCTCGTCGTCAATGGCTACAACTACACCAGCGACACCTACCGCACCCGCCTGAACGGTCGCGAGCTGATCTACCCGGCCAAGCAGCTCGGCAACGTAATGGTGAGCCGCAAGGCCTATGTGCCGACTGACCAGAACTATGCTCGCTTCGTCAACGTGCTGGAGAACCCCAGCGACCAGCCGGTGACTGTGCCTTTCTACGTATACGGCAACTTCTATGCGGGGCGCACGGTAGTGCAGAGCTCGTCAGGCGACGCCCACTTCGACCCCGAAGACAGCTATCTGTTGACCGACGACGCTTTGCCGGAGGGAGGGATGTACGCCGCTGGCGTGGTACTGGGCAGCCCGGATGCGCCCCTGCGCCCGGTTTCCACCTCGCGCAACGGCAACGAGTACCGCGCCAACTACCAAGTTACCCTGGCGCCGCGCAGCCGCCAGGTGCTCGTGCAGTACTTGGTGCAGGATGCCAGCCGCGAGCGTGCGCGCAGCACCCTGGAGCAACTGGCTAGCCGCGATGTGCAAGAGCCGAATCTGACGCTCGAAGAACAACGCGGCATTGTCAACTGGATCACCCAGGTAGACAGTGACGGCGACGGCCTAGCAGATGCCCGCGAATACCTATTGGGCCTCGACCCGCTGAGGGCCGACAGCGACCGTGATGGCCTGCGCGATGGTTTTGAGCAGCGCTATGGTTTCGATGCTAAACAAGCTAACGGAGAGGCTGCCGAAGACACGGATGGCGATGGTTTGAACAACCTGCAAGAGCAGGAAGCCGGCAGCCATCCGCGCGTGGCCGATACCGACGGCGATGGCCTCTCCGATGGCGACGAAGTGCTGACCTGGCACTCCAGCCCGCTGACCGCAGACACCGACCTGGATCGTGTGCTGGATCCTGATGAAGTTAACCGCGGCACCAATCCGAGCTTGGCTGACAGCGATGGCGACGGCATCGACGACTATGCCGAAATCTACACTCATGGTACCAGCCCGCTGAAGGCCGATAGCGACGACGACGGCATGTCCGACAAGTTCGAGATCGACAACAACCTGTTGAATGTCTTGGCCACCGACGACACCGACAACGATGGTTTGGACAACCTCGGCGAGTTCCTGGCTGGCACCAACCCGCGCAACGCCGATACCGATGGCGATGAGCTGCTCGACGGTTGGGAATTGCTGGGCAACCCGCCAAGCGATCCGAAACAGGTCGATAGCGACGCCGGTGGCCGTCGCGATATCAACGAACGCTTTGTCGATGGGACCAATCCGAAACTGGCCAACGACGACCGTCCGAATATCAACGGCTACCGCAGCGTCAACGACGAGAACAACCGTAACTGGAACTTCTACTACAGCGGTTACGTGAACGGCACCACCGGTTCGGCCATCAACGGCAACGCCGCGTTCGTGCTCTATATAGACGGCAACCAGTACGGTTACTGGTACAACCATGCCACCAGCTCGGCCAACGGTCGTGAGTACCACTACGAAGCGCGGCGCATGAACAACCTGGTGGTCAGCCGCCGCGTGCTGGTGCCAAGTGCCGGCGGTGCCTATGTGCGCTATCTGGAAATCATCGACAACCCGACCGCCCAGGAACAGGTCACCAATGTGCGCCTGCAGTCCTACTACGGTGCCGACAACGACAGCCAAGTGGCGGTCGTGACCAGCAGTGGCGACGGCCAACTAACTACCGACGATGACTTCCTCGCCCTGCGCGACACCAGCAATGCCTCGCGTCCGGTACTGCTGCACGTGCTGGGCGGCAACGGCAACCGTCGTCAGGGCACCAGCTACGTCAACCAGGCTGGACGTCTGTGGCAAACCGATTACCAGCTGCGCATCCCGGCTGGCGAGCGCCGCGTGATCATGCACTTCGCTACCCTGGAAGGTTCCAACGACGCGGCCATGGCCACCGCTGCCAAGCTGCGCAGCCTTAAAGGCCTGGGCCTGGACAACCTCGATGCCACGCTGGCCGGCAAGGTGGTGAACTTCTTCGCCTTCTACGATCAGGATGAAGACGGTCTGAGCGATGCCGACGAAATCCGCCTGGGCACCGACGTGACCAACCCTGACACCGACGGCGATGGCATTCCGGACGGCAAGGACAGTGAACCGCTGGTGGCCGACGCCACTGCGCCGAACGTCAGCTTCGAAGCGCTGCCGCTGGCCCGTCGTTATGCCGGCGAGCCACTGGACGTGACCGCGCTGGTCAATGACAACGGCATCGTCAGCAAGGTCGAGCTGCTGCAAGACGGTGTGCTGCGCGAAACCCGCACCGAGGGTGGTCGTCAGACCTTCAACGTGTTGCTGCCGAACACCACCAGTACACTGTTGCAAGTGCGTGCCACTGACAGCAACAACAACGTACGTACCGCTGACCTGACGGTGGATGTCAATGAAGTACCTGAGCTGACATTCAGTGGCCAGGTGCTGAACAAGCTCGGCAACCCCGTGGCCGGGGCTACCGTGCAGGTGAAAACCCAGCAGGCCACCACCGATGCCAGCGGCCGCTATAACTTGCAGGTATTGAGCCAGGACGTGCGCATGGGCGTCAGCGCTTCTTCGATGTTCGGCGCCCAGCGCATGGTCGCCAGCGTGCAGGTGGAGATCCCGGCCGATAGCGAGCAGGTGAGTGTGCCGGCGCTGGTGCTGGAGGCCGAAGGCCGCCGTGCTGTGGACCTGATCCCGGACAGCCAGTTAAGTTATGAAGGAGATGCTAATTTTCCTGTCGACCTTAATGGCGATGGCTATTTATGGGATGTGCGCGCTGATGGCCATATCGAACTGGGCAGCAGCGACGCCTATGATAACGGCCAATACCTATCCGTGAACGGTCAGCAGTTGCCGTGGACATCGCAAGCTAAGTTGCGTCTCTCTGGGCGAGAAGTGACATTACCGGTGCAAACGCTCAACGGTGGTTTACGTGTTAGCCGCAAGGTTTATGTGCCTGCCGACAAAAACTACGCACGCTTCTTGGAACTGATCGAAAACCCGACTGACCAGGTGATGACCATCCCAGTCAGCGTCACAGGCAACCTAGGCTCCGATGGTGGCACGCAGATAATCAATACCTCGTCCGGTGACCGGGTGTTCGATGCCAATGACTACTACGTGCTCAGCGATGATGGCACCAACAATGGTGGCGACCCGGCCATGGGGCATCTGTTCGGTGATGCCAAGTCCACTGTTAAACCGACCACGGCTTACCTCAGCGGTGATACCTACCTCTTTACCTGGAACCTCACCCTGCAGCCGCATAGCCGTCAGGTGCTGATGCACTACGCCGTGCAGAACTACGCCCGTGCCGAGACCCAGCGTATCCTCAACGAGCTGAGCTCGCCTGATTTCGTGGAAGTGGGGCTGACCGTTGAAGAGAAGGCGCAGCTGGTCAACTGGCAATCCCTGGTTGACAGCGACAACGACGGTATGCCGGATGCCGAAGAGATTCCACTGGGCCTCGATCCGCTTAACCCGGACTCTGACAAAGACGGTATTCCGGACGGACAAGATAATGAGCCGAGTGTTGCCGATAGCAGAGCTCCGATCATTACGTTCGACACACCAGTTGGGCCGTTCTATTCCGGCGACGCAGTGACCATTAGCGTACAGGTGCAAGACAACGGTTTGGTCAAGCTTGTAGAGCTTTGGCAGGACAACGCACTGATCGAGCAAGGCACCATTGGCGGTGACTTGGTCTATGAGATCCGTTTGCCTGAGGGCGCGGATAGCTCCCATCTGGAAGTGCGCGCGACCGACAGCGCTGGTAATAGCGCCAGTAGCACCTTGGATGTAGCTATTGCGCCGCGGCCAATGGCGACCTTTACCCTGCGTGCCATCAACCAGCTTGGCTCCCCGTTGGCTGGTGTAGACGTGCATCTGCGTCAGGACCAAGGAGAAATGACTTTAAGTGGCCGTACCGATGCTCAGGGCCAATTCACAAGTGAAGCATTTGATCCTCGCCGTACCGACACTTGGACCGTCCGTCTAAGCAAAGAGGTATTGGGCGAAATAGTGGAAATGCAGCAGACGGTAGACTCGCCGGCGCCTGGCTCGGCTGATCTCGGTGATCGCATGCTAACAGTGGACGATTCCTATACGGCGCCGATGCAGGTGGCAGGTAACGCCATCAGTCCTTATGGCTTCTATCAATACCTGCCTGCCGACTTTGCCATGGCTAACCAATCAATATCGGCTTTCGGTCGCGAAGGGCGGATTAAGGTCGGTGAGCTGGACATCGTTCCGCTGCGAGGCGATTTAAGCGTGTATGACACTATGCACAGCTTCTATTTAGATCAGCAGGTGGATCGTTGGGTGTTCTCGTGGGTGGGCTGGGTTCCACCTGGCGGGGACTGGTTCGGCGCTGTACGCACTGATATGCAGGTTGTGCTGCACCGCGATGGTCGTGTGGAGATGCGTTATTACTCGCTGTCCAACGATACCTGGAGCTCGGCCTACACAGCTTTCACCTTTGGCAACGGCAGTGAAAATGCTATCGACTTCTCTGAAGCTCGTGGGCGTCAGGTATACCGCAATCTTCGAATGTACGAAGGGTTCAGTAGCCGGCCGGATCTGAAAGGCCTGAGTATCACATTTACGCCAACTCAGCAGGACACCTACCGGATGGACGTCGGTCGTCTACCGGGCCGTATTGATACAGATGGAGATGGCCTATCGGACCTCAATGAGGCGCTTTTAGGCACAGATCCTAACCAGACAGATACGGACGGTGATTTGTTGCTGGATGGCTTCGAGCTATACAGCGGCTTTGATCCGCTCACCGCTGAGCCGGGTATTGCTGAGCAGGATCCGGATAGCGATGGGTTGAGTAACGTACGGGAGCAGCAGTACGGCACGGATCCGCACGCTGAGGACACCGACGGTGACGGCCTGAAAGACGGTGCCGAAGTGATGCAACATCGCACTGATCCAACGCTACGCGACACCGATGGCGATGGTCTGGACGACAACGTCGAGATCAATGCAGGCACCAATCCGTTAAATATAGATACCGATGCCGATGGTCTTTTCGATGACGAGGAAATACATCGCTATGGCACTAACCCACTGAAAGCTGACAGCGACGATGATGGTCTGCCGGACAAGTTCGAAATAGAGACTGGTGTGTCCGAACCAGATCAAGACGCCGACAACGACGGTGTCAATAATCTTGACGAATACAGTGCCGGCACCAACCCATTAAAACTTGATAGCGATGATGATGGTTTACCGGACAAATTCGAAATTGATAATTTTGGAACGCTCGCGGCGAAGACCTTTGACAGTGATGGCGCAGGGCGCGGCGATGGCGATGAGTTATTCGTTGATGGTACGGATCCGTATGATCCAAGCGATGATGTAGCTCAGTTAGGCAGTTATGAAGGGGTTGGTTTGAGTACTGAGCAGGGAGTAATCATAAACTTCAGTCGCGAAGGGAAAGTTCAATTTCTTGGTCCGGAATCGGGCGCTGAGGTTATTTTGTATTCAGGGTTGAATCTTGCCGGCTACCAGTTCAACGATAGCTCTGAGGTTAGTGGGCCGGATGGTTTCATAAACGAGCGGGGCTTGAGCCAGATACTTGGGCAAACCATCTGGAAGACGCCGCTTGTGGCGATTGACTCCAGCTTGTTGGTTAGCCGCGAATTCTATGTGCCGTCTTCAGGGCGAGGCTTTGTGCGCGTGCTGGACCGTTTCTATAACGTGAGTTCTAGCACCATATCGGCTAGGCCTTTGTTGGAAAATCGCAATGTTTACTGGGGGCCAGGCTATACCCAGACTACTTCAAGTGGCGACACTCAATTGCTCAGTGAGGACACGTGGCTACGCCTGCAAAAGTATGCCCATTCTGATGAAGAGCCAAGTCCCGTCAGTATGGTCGGAGTATTCTCGGATGCCGCGGGAAGGGATAGCTTGGATGCCGAGCAATTGTATAGCGATGCCTATTATTACTGGAGAATAGGTTATCGTTTCGACGTGCCGCCTGGCGATCATCGTACGGTGATGAACTTCATTGCCTTGGAGCATAAGGACAGTTCCCTTCTAAGTGCTACAACCGCGTTACAGAAGCTCGGCGAGCAAGCGCTTTACGGTGTTTCTGATGATGACCGACCACGTATTGTTAACTTCACCTTGTGTAGCGACGCGGACAGAGATCTGCTATGCGACAGTGATGAAGCAACAGTCGGCACTCAAAACAATAATCCTGATAGCGACGGGGATCGCTTCAGTGATGAGCTGGAAGTGCGTTTGGGTTCTGATCCGATGGATGTGAAATCCACACCGCAGTTCGATATTTACAGTTTTATAGACAGTGGCAATGAAACCCGGGTTATGCGTAAGAGCGGCTTTTCCGGTGAGCAAAGTGAGGTGAAACGTTTTGAGCACTTGTCTGCTTTGGATTTCGATGGTAACGGTACGTTGATGCTTGGTACCGCAGCGACAGACAACTTCCGCTTCTTGCCGCTTGATTTGCAGAGCTTGACCTTAGGCAATGCTGGCATCAACTCAAGTCTAGAAAACCCTGTGCTCGATGCCACAGTGATCGGTGGCAGCCCGATCCGACTGCAGCTTAGCCAGGACTATGTCGAGGAGTCCGAAGAACCTGTTGCGACCTTGCGCCTTGACGTTGAATCCCGCTGGGACAGCAACTTCCTTGCAGAAATACAGGCGAATCTCATCTGCGGCACCGGGCTGGCGGAGTGGAATGGAATGCCACTGGTGCTTAATAACTGCGCTCTTAAACGCAAAAATAATATCAACAGCGAAGGCTGGAGCACGGTTGTCAATCTCGACCTTGGTGGTGATTTCGGCGATCAGCCGCGAGTACTCGCCATGGATGACATGCCCCAGGCCAACGCCGTGCTCGCCCTGATTGAAGACACCTTCGAGGGCAGCAAGCGTCGCAGCCTCGGATTGATCGATATGAAGACCGGTAAAGTCACTCGCGTCGGCGCCATGCCAGCCGATGCAAAAGGCTTGTCGGTGAAGTTTCGAGACTTCCAGAATGAGCCGAGATGGCTATTTGATATGCCTCAGTCTTGATTTGTGAAATAGTTCACTCCGGTGGGCTCGGCGTACCTGTATATCGCACACCGCAATAAATGGAATTAACCATACCAACCAGGGTGAATGAATGAAGCAGCTCCAGCGTCTAGTCCTTGCGACTTCCGTACTGACCGTGATCTTGACCGGCTGCGACTCGAATTCCGATTCCATCGCCGAAGTGAACGGCCAGCCCGTCACCCAGGCTCAGTTCGACGCTTATCTCAAGTTCAAGCGCGTGCCCACCCAGAATTCGCAGCTGGTGAATCGCGAACTGGATGACTATCTGGAGCGTGAAGGCCTGGCTGGGCAGATCGAAGAACAAAAGCTGCTTCCCGCTGAACAGGTGGAGGCCGAGGTAGCCGAATTCCGTAAGCAGATGCTGATCGGTCGCTATTTCGAAGAGTTCCTCAAGGAGCGGGTCACTGACGAGGCGGTGCGTAATTACTATGCGACCAATCCTGACCAGTTCCAGGCCAAGAAGATCCATGTCGCTCACATCCTTGTACGTACTAACCCAGGCCTCAGCGAGACCGAGCGCCAAGCGCTGTTGACCAAGGCCAGCGCTATCTATACCAAGGCCAATTCCCAAGAAGACTTCACAGCGCTGGCCAAGGAGTACTCGGAAGACCAGCTCTCCGCCCAGCATGGTGGCGACCTCGGTTGGCTGCAGGAAGGCGCGATCGATCCAGCCTTCAGCACCCGCATTTTCGCCATGAAAGCAGGGGAGTTGTCCGAGCCTATTGTCACGCCATTCGGCTTCCATATCGTCAAGGTGCTCGAAGGCCCACAGGTGATCAAGCAGCCGTTTGAAAGTGTGGCTGGCGATATTCGCTACCGCTTGCGCCAGGAAGCCAAAGCGGCCGAACTGGAACGCCTCAAGGCGGCAGCGAAGATCGAGAAGAAAGATCAGCCTGAGGCTGCAGCTACAGTCGACGCCGACAACGCTGAGAAACCAGGTGATAACCGTGCCGCCAGTTAAGTACGCCGTCACTGCATTGGCGCTTGCGGTGCTGCTGGCCGGTTGCAAGGACGACAGCAAGCAAGCGCTGAACGACGTGCCGGTGGAGCCTTCGGCCACGCTGGTGACGGTCGACGAGACGCCGATTACTCGAGCACAGCTGGAGTTGACCATCGAGCGAACTCTCGGCGAATCGGCGCCGCTGTTCGCCAACGAAGAGGTAGAGCGCAAGATTCTCGAAAGCCTGGTGAGCAGCCGGGCTATGGCGCTACTTGCCGAGCGTGAACTCGACGCCAGTGAGCGTGAGCAACTTGATCTCAAGGCTCAGGCATACCGTGAAGAGCTGCTGGTGCGCCACTACCTGGAAGCGCACGCCAACCCCGAGCCGGTAACCGCTGAGCAGGTGACTGATTACTACAACCGCCATCAGGATGAGTTTGGCGGTGGTGTAGAAAAAAGCTTCGAGATCATTGCCAGCGATCAGGAGCTCGAGCCGGCGCAACGCACTGAGATGATCACCTTGCTTAGCAGCTCGCAGGTCCAAGGTAAGGACTGGCAGAAGCTGGTGGCTGACTGGCGCCAAGCCGGTAAGCCTCTGCAGTACCGGCAGAGTCGCCTGAAGCTGGAAATGCTGGAACAGCCCTTGCGCAGCCTGGTAGAGCCTACCTCCGCGGGCAGCATTGCGCCGCTGTACGTAGACGGCCGGCTGATGCTGGTACGTGTCACCGCCGAGCAACAGCTACCAGCCAAACCGCTGGCGGAAGTGAGCGGAACCATTCGTGAAAAGCTGGCACCCCAGGCGCTCAAACAGGTGGTTAAAAACCTGAGCGGCGAAGCGTTGAAGGCAGTGGATGTGCAATACAGCTCGCGCTAGACGAGTGCAAGACCAGGGCCGCGCATAAGCCGGCAACAATCAGGGACGACGGCAGGGCTGGGGCGAACATTATGGGGATGCGGGTGGGCAAGCACGCGGGCGAGCGGCTGCTTATAGGGCTGCTGTGCCTGATTGCGGGTGTTGCACAGGCGGCCGAGTCCTGCCAGGCAGTGTTCAGCTCTGGCCTGCAAACCCACGGCAATGGTGGCATTACCTTTCAGTGGGCAAGCCAACTGACGGACAGCCCAAGTCCGGCACTCGCCACCCTGCGGGTACAGAATGCATTCGGTTCGCCAAGCTGTGGCGGCCAGAATTGCAGCGCCAGCGGCGTTGCCGCGGCGGATCTAGGCAGCCTGAAATTCCCCGCTATCAATGGCCAGCATGATTTGCGTCTGGGCTATCTGGGTAATGGCGAAGTCGGTGGCAATGAGGTCAACCGATACCGCGCCGTTGAACTGGAAAGCGCCGCCACCCTGAGTTTCAACCCGCGTCATCAAGCCTATTACATCGAACGCCTGACCCTCGGCTATGGCGCCAAGGTTACCCTCGCACCCGGCCGTTACTGGATCGGCCGGCTGGATATGGCCAGCAACAGCCAGTTGCGGGTCGCCAGCGGTACCGCCAAGGTCATGGTCGGCAGTGCCTTGAGCCTACCGTATCAGGCGAGCATCAATGCTCTGGATAACGGCAGTGGCCGCTCTGAAGGACTACAGCTGTTCGTACGCGGCAACCTTTCCCAGGAGTCGGCTAGCGTCATCAACGGCTTGGTGTATGTCGAGGGCACCTACAGTTCGGCTTTCGCCGCACGCCTGACTGGCGCCGTCAATGCCCGTAGCGCCGATATCGGCAGCGCAGCCCGGGTAGAAACCCGCATGGCCGCGATCAACAGTGCCAGCTGGAACAACCAGTGCCGGGAACGTGGTGATCTGGACGGTGACGGCATCCTCGACCTGTTCGATGACGACACCGATGGTGACGGCTACGACGACGAACGCGAGCGCGTTGCCGGCAGCAATCCATTGGATGCCAAAAGCATCCCTGTGGTGGCACCGCCAGCCCAGCAGCCAAACCTGTGCGTTGCGGCTTTTGCCGGTGGCCTGCAAACCCATGGGAGTTCCGGGCGCATCAGCTTTGCCCTGAACGCACAACTGCGTGATGCCCCTTCGGCCTACCTGGCAACCCGTCGCGTGGATAACAGTTTCGCTTCCAACATGCGCAGTTGCGGTAGCCAGGATTGCCAGGCCAGTTTCACCCCAGCCTCTGTTCCTGCCTTGCCGGCGTTTCGTACCACCAACAATTCGTTCAGGCAGGACGTTGGTTTTGCCAGCAGCCTCACCCTGGACGGTAGCCGCAAGGAGTGGCAGCGCTTGAGCGTCGGTGGTCTGGCCAAGGCGCGCTTCAACGTCGCTGGCGAATACCTGCTCAAGGATGTGGAGCTGGGATATCGCGCCACCCTCGAACTGGCACCAGGTGATTACTGGATCGACCGTCTGACCATCGGCAGCGAGGCGAAGATCGTTCCGATCGGAACCGGTACCGTGCGTTTGCACGTACGCAGCAACCTTGAGTTGCCATGGCAGGCGATGATGAACGCCACAGCCTACGAGAAACCGGGTGATGCCTCGCGGCTTCTGGTATTGGCTGAAGGCAATGTAGTCCTCGGCTCCAACTCCACCCTGGCTGGTTTTATCTACGCCAAAGGCAGCGTTATTCAGCAATATGCCTCGCGTCTCTATGGTGGTGCCGTGGGCAGCAACGTGACGCTCGATACATTGGCACGTGCGACCCACAGTGCGGCGCAACTGGGCAAGGTCGACTTCGGCCTGCTCTGCGATCTGGATGGCGATGGTATCGGTGACAACAACGACCCTGATCGCGACGGCGATGGCATTTCCAATGACTACGAGGAGCAGGCTGGTACCAATCCGGACGATCCCAACAGCGTGCCGCCGGATATGGACAAGGACGGTATACCCGATGCGCTGGACAGCGACCGCGATGGTGATGGTGTAGCCAATGATCAGGACGCTTTCCCGGATGATCCGCGCGAGTGGAAAGACCTCGACGGTGACGGTATCGGTGATAACGCGGACCCGGATCGCGATGGCGATGGCATTTCCAATGACATCGAAGTTCAACTGGGCACTAACCCGGACGACAAGAACAGCGTACCGGCCGACTTGGACAAAGACGGTGTTCCCGATGCCTTGGACGATGACATCGACGGTGATGGTGTACCCAACGCACAGGATGCCTTCCCCCGCGATCCAAGCGAAAGCCGCGATATGGACGGCGACGGCATCGGCGATAACGCCGACCTGGATCGCGACGGTGACGGCATCTCCAATGCCTACGAAGAACAGTTAGGTACTGACCCCAACGACAAGAACAGCGTGCCCGCCGACATGGATCGCGACGGCATTCCGGATGCCCTGGACTTCGATCGTGATGGCGACGGGGTGGACAACGACAAGGATGCGTTTCCTGATGATCGTGCCGAGTGGCGCGACCTGGATGGCGACGGCATCGGCGATAACGCCGACCCGGATCGCGATGGCGATGGCATTTCCAACGAGTACGAAGTCCAGGTTGGGACCAATCCGGACGACAAGAACAGCGTACCCGCCGATCTGGACAAGGACGGTATTCCTGACGCCCTGGATGATGATCGCGATGGTGATGGCGTGCCCAATGATCAGGATGCCCTCCCCGATGACCCAAGCGAAAGCCGTGACCTCGATGGCGATGGCATTGGTGACAACAAGGACGCCGACCGCGATGGCGACGGCATCTCCAACGAATACGAGATTCAGGTCGGCACCGACCCGGACGACAAGAACAGCGTGCCTGCGGATCTGGACAAGGACGGCATCCCCGACAGTGTGGACGATGATCGCGATGGCGACGGTGTATCGAATGATCAGGATGTATTTCCGGATGATCCGTCAGAGAGCAAGGATCTGGACGCTGACGGCATAGGCGACAACGCCGATACCGACCGCGATGGCGACGGCATCTCCAACGACTATGAGATCCAGGTCGGCACCGACCCGGACGACAAGAGCAGTGTGCCCGCCGATCTGGACAAGGATGGTATTCCGGACACCCTGGACGATGACCGCGACGGTGATGGCGTGGCCAATGACCTCGACGCTTTCCCGGACGATCCTGCCGAGAGCAAGGATCTAGACGGTGATGGTATTGGCGACAACGCCGATACCGACCGCGATGGAGATGGCATCTCCAATGATTATGAAATCCAGGTCGGTACTGATCCTGATGACAAGACCAGCGTGCCGGCAGACCTCGATAAGGACGGTATTCCCGACAGCCTCGATAGTGATCTCGATGGCGATGGCGTGCCCAACGAGCTCGATGCCTTCCCTAATGACCCGAACGAATCGAAGGATCTCGATGGCGACGGCATTGGTGATAACGCCGATACCGACCGTGATGGCGATGGCATCTCCAACGATTACGAAGTGCAGATCGGTACCGACCCGAGTGACAAGGCAAGTGTGCCGCCGGATATGGACCGCGATGGTATTCCAGACAGTCTGGATAACGATCGTGATGGCGACGGCGTGCTCAATGTCGAGGACGCGTTCCCGGATGACCCGAGCGAATGGCGCGACGTCGATGGCGACGGTATTGGTGACAACAAGGACACCGATCGCGATGGCGACGGCATTTCCAACGACTACGAAATCCAGTTGGGTACCGACCCGGACGACAAGAACAGCGTGCCGGCGGACCTGGACAAAGACGGCATTCCCGATGCCCTGGACGATGACCGCGATGGCGACGGCGTGCCTAACGCCCAGGACGCGTTGCCGGATGACCCGACCGAATGGAAGGACCTCGACGGCGATGGCATTGGTGACAAAAAGGACACCGACCGCGATGGCGACGGTATCTCCAACGACTATGAAACCCAGGTCGGCACCAACCCGGACGACAAGAACAGCGTACCAGCGGACCTCGACAAAGATGGCATCCCGGACAGCCTGGACAGCGACCGCGATGGTGACGGCGTAGCCAACGACGTCGATGCGTTCCCGGATGACGCGACCGAATGGAAAGACCTCGACGGCGACGGTATCGGTGACAACAAGGACACAGACCGAGACGGCGATGGCATCTCCAACGATTACGAGATTCAGGTCGGCACCGATCCATACGATAAAAACAGCGTGCCGGCAGACCTCGACAAGGACGGCATCCCTGACAGCCTTGACAGCGACCGCGATGGCGATGGCGTAGCCAACGACGCAGATGCGTTCCCGGATGATTCGACCGAGTGGAAAGACCTCGACGGCGACGGCATCGGTGACAACAAGGACACTGATCGCGATGGCGACGGCATTTCCAACGACTACGAAGTGCAAGCCGGTACCGACCCGGACGACAAGAACAGCATGCCGCCGGATCTGGACAAGGACGGCATTCCGGACAGCCTGGACAGCGATATCGACGGTGATGGCGTAGCCAACGAACAGGACGCTTTTCCGCGTGACCCGGCCGAGTGGAAAGACCTCGACGGTGACGGCATTGGCGATAACGCCGATCCGGACCGCGACGGTGATGGTATTTCTAACGAGTACGAAACCCAGCTCGGTACCAATCCGGACGACAAGAACAGCGTGCCGCCGGATCTGGACAAGGACGGTATCCCGGACAGCCTGGATAACGATATCGATGGCGACGGCATTGCCAACGACCAGGACGCCTTCCCCCGCGACCCGACCGAGTGGAAGGATCTCGACGGCGATGGCATCGGCGACAACAAGGACACTGACCGCGATGGCGATGGAGTCAGCAACGACGAAGAAGTCGCTGCAGGTACCAACCCTGACGACGCAACCAGTTTCCCAGATCGTGTACCGCCGGAGCTGACTATCGAAGGTGTCGACAACGTCAGCGTCAGCGAGGACAGCATCAGCCTGCGCGGTAACGTCAACGATACCGGTGCAGGTGTGGCTCGTCTGGAATTTGTCTCCGACCGCTTCGCCAACAGCCGCTTTGCCGTGACTTTGCAAGGTGATAGCTGGACGGCCAGCGTGCCACTGCTCGAGGGTGCCAACCAACTGACCCTGACCGCCTATGACAAGGCCGGCAACCAGGCGAGCCTGGTGCGCAATGTCGAGCGCGTCGCCGCAGCCAGCGATATCGGTTTGACCATCACCTATCCGGTGGCCGGCGCTACCGTCAAAGATGCCGCCGTGGTCGTACGCGGCGTGCTGCGCAGCGATAAGCCCGCCCAGCGCCTGGAGGTGCTGGTCAATGGCCAGGCGACGACCTTGAGCGCCACCAGCCAGGTCACCGAGTTTGCCTTCCAGTCGGCACCGGTAAACCTGCAGGTCGGCCCCAACACTCTCACCATCCAGGGCTGGGTCGACCAACGCAGCACGCAGCGCACCGTGCAGGTCTCCTATCAGCCGGCACAAACCACCTTCAAGCCACCGCGTTTCGACAGTCTCACGCCGGCCAATGGCAGCCTGCTACCTGGCAATGGCTTCGTCTTGCGCGGTCAGGTGTATGCCGAGGCCGGGCTGGAAAGAGTCAGCCTCAACGGTCGCAATCTGGTACTGCGTGAATCCGGCAGTCAACTGCTGGATCTCAAGGAGACGCTCGGCGTTCCGGTCGGCCAATCTGCCTACAGCGTTGAACTGTTGGCCCGCGACCGCAGCGGCCAGGAAACCCGCCAGCGTCTGAGTTGGAGCCTCGATCAGACCGCACCTGTGATTCAGCTGGATGCACCACTGGTCGAACTGCCCGCTGAGAACCGGGTGAGCGAGCAGCCTTATCCAGTCAGAGGTACGCTCCGTGAAGCCAACCCAGGCAGCTTCCAGATCAATGGCAGTGATGTGGCCCTGCAGCCGGGCGCTGCGGCTGGCGAATTCCGATTCGCCACCAGCCTGAGCCTACCGCTGGGCAAAAGCGTCGAACTGAGCCTCGAAGCCCGCGACCAGGCCGGCAACCAGACCCGCCAGGCCTACAGCCTGGAGTTGAGTAGCCAGGCCGCCATCAACTGGGTAATCCCAACGGAAGGCACTGAGTTGCTCAACCTCGGTGAGCCTATCAGCCTGCAAGTGGCCGCCCGTATCGAAGACCTTAGTGGCCAGCTCTACCCGCGTGCGTTGCTGCTCTCCACCAACGGCGACACCCTGGCCGATGCCGCACTGACCGGCGACACCACACTCAAGAGCACCAACCTGCTAGTGCCCGCGCAAGCCGGCCAATACCGCCTGCTGGCCGTGCTGCAAAACAGCAGTGGGCAAGTTGTGGCGCAGAGCAGCCGCAGCATCAACGTGGTCACCCCGCAACAAGTGCCGGTGGCCCTGGAGCGTATCGAACCGGCCAGTGGCGAGCGTGCGGCCAACCCCAACGACTTCATTAGCCTGTACTTCAACCAGGCCATCGATATCAGCAAGCTGAAGCTCGAAGTCCACCAGAGCGCCCATGGCAAAACCTACGAGGACCGCGACGGTCTCGGCACCAGCGAGCTGCAGGCGCAGGGTTACCAGCTGGTTGATGTCAACTTCGATCACCAGCCAGTAGTTGGCAATCTGGCTGAGCTGCCCGGCAGTCAGGTCGTGGCCTTCTACCCGGAGAAAGACCTGGCCTACAACGCCGAAGTCTCGGTAGACGTGACCTACGACGGTCAGGATCTGGCACGCATCCGCTATCGCGTCCGTCCACTGCCGACATTCATCAGCGGTGTAGTGATGGATCAGTTGCAGCAGCCGGTAGCGGGCGTCCAGGTGCGTATCGATGAGCTCGGTCGCAGCACGCAGACCAATCAGGACGGTGCTTTCAACTTCGGCTTCGGTGACAGCGCCGAGCAGAACATTCCTACCGGCCGTTATCGCCTGTCGCTGAATCCGGGGCAGGGGACACGGGGTTACGGTAGCGACAGCCGGACTATCACTGTTCAAGGCGGCGTGCTTAACGAGATTGGCCAATTGCCGCTGGCTCAACTCAACACCACCTTGCCCTACGTTCCTGTCAAGGGCGGCAGCCAGTTGAGCCTGCTTGGTGGTGAGCTGAAGCTTGATCTCGGCAGCGCCACCCTGGAGTTCGCTGACGGCCGCCAGGACGGTGACCTGCATGCGCAGATGCTGCAATTCAGCGAGCTGCCATACCCGGTCGACCCTATGGCAATGCCGTTCTGGATGTACGCCCTGCAGCCAGCAGGCGTCAATGTGCGAGGCCCGATCAACGTCGACATCGCCGCCCTGAAGCTGGCCGACAGCCATGACTACCTGCCAGAGAACGGCGCCTACGTCGTTATGGTCGGCCTCGACCGGACTGCCGGGCGCGTAGTGCCGGTGGGCGCCGGGCAGATCGACAACCTGCGCATCCGTAGCAAAGGCCTGCTGGAACCCGGCAACCTCGACCTGTTCGGCTTTGCGCTGGCGGGTGTCGAGGCCCAGCCCGTGCTCCAGGCTTACGCCGAAGGAAAGATGAACCTGCGTCAGCTGCAAGCTGAGCTCTACCGTTTGAGTAAGAGCCGCTGAGGCGGCTCAAGGAATCACTGACAGATGGATATGTTGCGTATGTCGACTTCCCCGCGTTCGCGTTGCGCAGTGCGCCGCAAGGTATCGTTGCTGGGCCTGCTACTCGGCTTGGCGTTCGGCGGGTGGACAGTTACGGCGCAGGCTTTTTTCAGCCTGGGCATGATTCCTGGGCTATATGTGCCGCAGACGTACTACAAGCACGGAGCTGTTTACACGCGAACCCTCGTGCCTGGGCCGTCGGGACGCCCGGTGTATGTGGAGTACGACAGTAGCGGCAAAGAGGCACGCGAAATTGGCGAAGCCGTGGGGGCGTTCGAGCGTGCCCAAGTCATGTCTGGCGACACCTATCGCGTGTTGCTCAAACGTAAGAGCGACACCCTCGAGCGTTATCCCAGCGGCGAAGTGATGACGGCTGCGGCCTACCGAGGCAAAACCTTCAAGACCGTCACTGGCGAAACGATCAGCAAGCCCAACCTCGATGAGGGCATGCTCACCGTAATCGTGCGTGCGGAAAAGGAGCTGTTTACAACCGACGGCAAGGATCTTGTCCTGCTGCAGTTACCTGTGAAAGACGGCGTCACCCCCGATTCCGCGAGCAAGTCCCTGCTGCTTTCAAAGGAAGGTGACATCCTCGCGCAGACCGCCAACGCGATCGGCTTTCGTGTCGGCTTCTTTGGCAAGGATGGTCAGGTCTCCGACACCCTGTCCCGTGACCGAGATGCCCAGATATATGGGCCAATGGCTGGGGTGGGGGTCACGCTGGGGGGCTACATTCCTGGCGGCTACGGGGTTACCGACAGCAACGGCAAGTACAGCATGAATTACTTCCTGCCATCGTGCCCAGGCTTCGTCTTCGAATACACCACGCCGGCTTTTCTGGAGCTGCAATACAAGCGTTTCAACCCCCGTGGCGGCTCGTACATGCCGTATTACATGACCCGCCAGGACTACGACGTCTGTAACGGCCTTGGCGTCTACAGCCTGAGCGCGGCGATGGTCATCGCCACCGCGGCCACGCCGATCAAACGGCCCATGGACTTTCCGGTTGACCTGATGGTGATCGACGGCGCAGCGACCGTAAAAGGTGCCAAGGTAGGCGACTCAACCGCCTACAGCGCCGAAACATCCGACAGGGCCCGCACCCTGCAAGAGAAGTACGACTTCGACGGGGATGAGAAACCCGAATTCGTGGTGCCGGGCAAGAAAATTACCAAGCAGATCGAAGGCAAGCCCAAAGAGGTTTTCGTCACCACTAGCGTGGAAGAGGCAGAGCTGCAAGGCATCTACCTGTCCAGTCGTTATGACAGCGCGCCTACCAATACTGAAGAAACCGCGCCGGACTTCACGCGTCTGATCGACACTGCCGCGGACTTCAAGGACCGCGGTCTGCTGGAAAGCATCACCACTGAAGACCTTAAAGACACCGATATCTATGTGTTTCGCGAATCCAACGGCCAACTGGTAGCAGAGCGTCGGGGGCTGCACGAGAATGAGCTGTACAAGACCTATTCGGGTGTAGATGACGGGCAGGGCGCCTTTCGCTTCACCATTCAGCTGCGCGGTTCAGCGGAAAACTTCTACTCCGTTGCAGGCCGCACTGGCGAAGCGAACTTCACCAAATGGCAGAGCGCCGGCGGCTTCAAGGAAGAATTCCAAAAGCGTACCGCCAACCACCTCAAAGCCGGCGAGCAAGTCCGGATCATCGCCATCAACCGGCCGACCGGTTACATCGGCAGCAAAACCTTTCAGCTGCAATCCAGCCTCAGCGGCAACCTGATCAATCTCAACAGCCAACAGATTCAGATGGGCCCGCCCAATCTGAAAATCTGGGCCGAGCGCAAAAGCAAGATCGAATCCGGCATGACCAAGGGCGATGAGAAGAAACAGCTCATCGGCAACGAAGGGGCAGGGCTTGGCAGCGATATCAGTATCGCCATCTACAGCGATTGGCGCGACGCGGACGGCAGTCCATTGCCCGAAGAGCTAGCGGACTATGGCTATACCGGCCGCTTGGCAAAGATCGTTGCAGCCAACCAGCTGGCCCCCGTAGGGGCCAACAGCCTGTCCCAGTTCAAGATCAAGCCGGGTCAGCAGGTGCAGGTTATCCAACTGCCAGAGAAGGTACTGGCCAAGCAGCATTTGTACCTGCAGGTAGCGGGGCAGCCGGAAAATCGAAACCCAGATTTCTCATCTGAAGGGGCGGGCAAAGGAATCCTTAAGTACCGTCCTACACGCTATGTGCCGGTGCTGGTGCCTTTGCATGATGAGGAGACCAGTGAGATCTCACGTCAGGCCTACCGCAAGGCAGACAAGGAACACCCCGAGCTGAACCTGAAGAAACCGGAACCAAGGTATAGCTGGCAGTACCGGCCGGAGATGCAGTTCAGCCTCTACGACCTCAACGTCAAGGAAATCCGCCGCGAGGATGCCGAGGGCGTTAATACGGATATCTACAGCAACAAAACTCCGACGATCGTTAGTAGTGATCGCTATGTCAGTTTCATCTACGACTTTATCAAGTCGTCCTTCGAGACTCTGGAAGCCTGGAGCGATAGGGGTGAGCGTGAGATAGTGCTGGCGTTTGGGCAGGAGGAGGTAAAGGCCACGATTGGTAAAGGCCAAACCATTAAGTTCGAAGACATTGGTCAACTGGGCAAGCTTGACGCCGATGATTTCCTATCGCTGCGGCTGTATACCAACAACGATGTGGGCAATGTGTTGTGGGAGTTCGCTTTTGAAACCTTGGCGCTGGAGTCGACCAATATCGGTTTCAAGGAAGAGACCGCCAGCTCATATCTGCTTAGCGCCGACGATCCCCAACTGAACTTAAAGGCCACCTTGCTGGGGTATTCAAGTCGCGATCCGGACAGGAAAAAACCGGTAACCATCAGGTGGTCACTGCAAGGGGCGGGGACACTTGCCAACGCGTCGCAAACCAGCACAGATTTCGGGGTGTTTGATAACACCCTGAGCATGCCGACCCAGAAGGGCGCCTCAACCAAGGTATTCGTCGAGATGCTCGACAATTCCGGTAGCAAAACAAGTTGGAAAACCGTCCAGGTCACTGCGGGCGAACCCAATCGTATTGTCGCTTCGCTGACTGGGCAGGTTGAAGCGCTGGAACAGGGGCAAGCGCGCATTGATGTCAAGGTTTACGACAAGTACAACAACTTGGTGGAGGACGGCACTCCTGTTGCTTTCGAAATGGCCGATAGCACGCGAATCGTCGAGCGCCAGTTGGAAACCGTGGATGGTAAAGCCTTTATTGTGGTGACCGGCGGCGAACTGGATACCTCAAGCACCAAGGCCGTGATTACATCCGGGGTCGCTAGCACCGAAATGGATATGTCGATCAAAGGCGCCACCATTGAGCTGATCGCCAGTAAGTCTCAGCCGGAGAAAGGTGAGAGCGTTACGCTGACTGCCAAGGTCAAGCGTGCCAACGGTCAGCCGGCGGTGGGTGTCCCGGTGGTGTTCGATGCCGGTCACGGGGTAATGCAGACGCCTTATCAACTTACCGACTCGGCCGGTATAGCCAAATCCACTTTCGTAGCTGGTCTGAATGCCAGTGATGATATTTGGCGCGCCCAAGTTGGCTACATCGCCAGTGCGGAGCTCAATTTCAAGGTGGTTTCCGGCAGTAATCGCTCCATCGAGGCACAGGACGCCATGCTGGTAGCGGATGTCGCGGTGCCTGGCGTGGTGACCTATGACAATTATGGCGTGTCGGTGCAGGCGGCCTATGAGGTCAGTGGCAGCCTGCAGGTTGCTTCGCAAGATGGCGGCAGCGTGCAGATCGGCGATATGTCCGACCCTAACCTGGAACCGCTGCTGTCATTGCAGATGAGTAGCCTTGATATGGGCACTGATGGCAAAAATATCTTTACCGACGAAGTCGGAGGCGCTAGCGCGGTAGTCAGTAGTGCTGAAATCGTGCGGGACCATCCGCTAGGCGGGGGCCGCAGTTCAGCGTTCACCGCCGGCGGTCGAGCCACCGTGGCCAATTCGGCACTGCTGGAGCTGGGCGATGGTTTAGGCGTGCGTTTGGACATCAAACCCAGTGCTTCCGGCGATGTCCTTGACGTGAATGGTACACACCATTTGGCCTATCAAGGCGACCGGATGGTGTACACAGCTCGAACCACCGAGGGCGAGTTCTCGGTAGCGCTCGATGGTGTCGCTGTTAATGCCTGGCACCGTGTGGCGGTGCGTATGTGGCAGGGGCAGATCGAGCTATATGTAGACGGCCGTACGGCCCGAACGGCTTATACCGGCGCTCCTGACAGCGTAGGCTCCGGTCTTGTCGTTGGCGGCCTGGCTGCCCATATTCGTAGCGTAAAGATGTTCGACTGGAACAGTGCACCGCTGATCAGCTTCGCCAATGGCAGTAGCACCGCCAGCTTGCAGGCAGGTGCTAACAAGCTGGTGGTCAGCAGCCTGGGTAATCTGGGCAAACGAGTGGTGGGTAGTCAGCTCAAGCAACTGCGTGTTGCTGTAGTCAGTGGCCAGGAGCGCAACTTCATCAGCCTGCTAACCCGCAACGGTTTTGCTGAACTGGCGGGGCAGATGATGGATGCTTCGCCACCAGCTGATATGCCAATCAGTCAGTATCAATTGAGTAACCCCGTTTCCCGTCTAATTCCCAGTGCCTATGCCTGGACATGGGACACGGTGTGGGAGACGGCCAAGGAAGGCGTCGGGCTGCTTATTCCGTATGAGGACTTCATCACTATTGGTGAGCAACTGATCTATTGGAGCAATGATGATCCCCGTTTCGACGCTGGAACCTTGGCCTTTGCCGCAATCGGTGCAGCTACTGTCATTCCCGTAGCAAAACCGATCAAACCATTCCTTGCTCCAGCGAAAAAAATGGTTGCAGCGCTGAAGAAATTTCCCGGTATCAAGCATTTCGCCGGCGCTATCGGCAGTTCGGTAAAGGGCGGGCTGTCCGGCAATACCAAGCGCCTAGAACAGCTATTGCCATTTATCCTGTTAGGGGTCGAGCTGTATCAGGACGAAGAGTCATTCAGTTTCATGATGAACGCCATCCAGAGTGAGGACGACCTCTGGGTGTGGGTGGATTACCTCGCTCAGCTGGCGCAGGATGCCGGTGGTTTTGGCGAAGAGACCGCCTCGATCATGGTGCCGAAGAATGCTTCCTGGCTGGTCAATAACAGCGGTCTGGTGCCTTATGCCTATGCGCTGACGCCTCGGCAGAAAGTGGCGGCTGACCTGACTAAGGCGCTGCGGCGCCTGAGTAAGTCAATCAAAAATCCCAAAGAGTTCACCCCCGCTCTCAAGGAAGTGCTGAAGGAAATGAAGAATGAAGGCGCCGCGGTCAAAAAACTGATGACCGATGGCACCTTCCTCAATGGTGCGATGGCATTTGGCGCGGCGAAGATTCGCCATTTCTTTACCAGCAGCAAGAACTGGCGGGTTCGCCGGGAAGTGGTATTGTTTGCCGTGCTCTATCTGTCCGAGGAGCAAGCGGCAGGCAGGCTCAATATCGATAAATCCAAGTTCGCGAGCTTGCTGGCCGATCTTATTTCTGGGTTCGCGTATAAGCAGCATGGTGCGATATTCCAGCTGGTGCAGATGATGGGCTACCAGATTAAGGCTAACTATGGGCCAGCTCCAAAAATGCAGATCGTGGGTATTGATGAGGTACGTCAGGCATACCGATTGGCAGATGTTCCGGGCGTGGGCCCAGCACAGGATTCGGACAAACCCTATAAGCGTCGGATTGATATTGTGCTGGCCCCAGATGGGGATAAAACCAAGGAACAGTGGGTGGAGCTTAAGTCTCTGGCTGGGCCGTTCAGCGCGAGTTGGTTCGATAGTGACGTCAACAAGTCCGGTAATGCCGACGATACCAATGACGAGGCGCGTGGCTATTACCGGCAATTTTTCCATGACTTGCGCTTGAACCAGAAGTTGGTTAATTCCAATAATCTCCGCCTCATCGTCGACGAGGGTGAACAACAGACACTGAAACACCAAGGCAATAGTGTGTTTTTCTGGTATTTCCAGGACTTCAAGCAGACGCCTACGTCCTCTAAATCCCCGACCAAAGCCGATGAGGCTATTGCGCAGAAGGCGTTCTGTGCCTTGCCTAGAGGCCTGGGAGATACAGCAGGCTTTTACAAACAGAACTTCGCGCAGTCGGCCAAGGTTACGGCGAGGGAATGTCAGGCAATGGTGAAGCTCTCGGTATCTTTGCGTGATACCAAAAGTTATTTTGAAGAGTACTTGGTTACCTACGCAGACCAGTTGGACATCAAAGACTTCATCAATATTGTTAAAAACATCGGGGAGTAACGATGAGCGGGAATTCGTTCGCTGGATTTGACTTGAGCTACTGGAAAACCAAGGACAAAACCTGGGTGGCAGAGCGCGAGCAAGCCTGGCAACAGGTTGAAATATTGCTGCAGGGCCTGTCTCAACCGAAAAAGTACAAAGCGATCAGCAAGCGCTATTTCATGAAAGGTACGCTACCGGATTGGCAAAAGCACCTGGACGATGAGGACAGTCCGCTCAATCTGCTGTTGTTTCTCTACTTGCACCCAAGCCGTGATGAGCAGGTTTTGCGTGCGCAGCGTGAGTTGTATCTGAATGCGCCCTGTATTCGAGCCCGCGACGTACTTCAAGGTATGGGTAATTTGTTGAAGATTGGCTCCTTGATCAGTTCGACGGGCGGCTTTGTGGTCGCTCGAGAGGAAGTCATCGCCAAAGAGCTACCGCACCTTCTTGATAAGTTGGAGTCGTTACCTCCGGTGGGCAATAAGCCTCCTTTCATCATATATAAAAAATTGGTGCTGCAAACCGAAGGCAATAACGAAAAGTTTTTTTCGCTACTTTGGCCTGAGGCTTCTCAGCGCACGCTTAAGCTGCCTGGCGAGCGCAAGGAAATGGTGTTGCCCGTGCTCGACCATGATCTACTGTGGACAATGAGTCGTTGGCTCACCTTACCGCTTCCTCTAAATGCTGGTTCTATGGATATGCTGTTTCAGTATCCGCAGCCGCGCGAAAGCTGGTACGCTCAAGCCGCTACTGCGTCGATTCCATCCGAGCGGTTTACTAGTCTATTCCTGGTGGCACTCTACCGGATATACCATTTCGATCAGTCCGCTGAAGGTGAAACACCACGTACTCATTTTGTACGGGAAATGATCGATATGTTTGACTCCCGAGATTTCGCTCCGGCCTTTAAAGAGGCATGGGCTCATATTAAAGCTAGAGGCCTGGATGTCCAGAGTCCGTGGTCAAATGATTATGTTCTGAACGGCTCGAATTTTTGAGCAAGGCTTGTTTATCTAAATGAATAGAGGGCTGCCTGATGGGGTATGACGTGCGTAACGGTAATTCGATGATCACTGTCGACTGTTCCCGAGTTTCAGCACTGTTGGCTGCCCTCGATTATTTAGGCGACGATGAGCTTGATCCAGCAAATAATCTGATTGAATGCATGTTGCTGAACGACTGGGTGTGCGTTGAGCAATCAGCTGATTTTTTGGTTTTTACACACGATCCTGAAGAGCCGATGAATTGGGATGGTTTCGTGCAACTGGTGCCTTTCGTTCAAGAAGGTAGTTATTTCGAGCAACGTCCTGGTGATTATGTGCAGGACCTTCAAGGCAATAGCCGGCCCGGGGTAATGCGCGCCAGTGTCGAGGGTGGGGTTTTACATTGCCGTCTTTACGCCTTGGTCAAAGGTGCCGATGGTTTCAGCATCCGACAGTTGATCGAAGAAATAGATCCTCAGCTAATTTAGTTAACCGTCTTCAGGCGCCAATGCCAGCTTTCATCGCTAGCTGACCAACTCACTAGCTTCAAACAGACCCGCCCATTGACTTTGTTGAGGTCGATACCTCCCAGCTTGCGACTGTCCGTGCTGAGAGCTGGATTGTCCCCTAGCACGTATAGCTGCCCGTCTTTCACCGCATTTTCGCTACCCGGCCAATCGGCGCTGCGTTTGACCACGGCGAAGTCTTCTCCATACTGAAACACCACTATGTCGCCGGTCAGAGGCGGCTTGGTGTGGTAGGCCCAAGTGTCCACCAGAATGAAATCGCCAGGCTCCAGGGTGGGAGTCATGGAGGGTGAGGGCACAAAGTACACCTGGATGCCCAGTAAAGTTACTTTGTAGAAAAAAGTTAAGGTTAGGCCAGCGGCACTGAGTAGGACAAAAGTGAACAATGTCAGCAGACGCTTTTTCAGCGATCCCAGGGTTGTTAGATATCCGAGGCTGCAAGCGGCACCGATAGTGACCAGCACTGCAACCAAGCCTGCGAGCAGATGCCAGCCGATGGGGCACAGTAGCAGGCGGCTCAGCACGAGCCCAGTCAGTCCAAGATAAAACGCCAGTTGAAACATCAGCGCTAGCGCAGGACGGCCGCAGTAGGCAAAACCTGCACCAGGAAGAAATACGTTGAGCACAAAGGTGAGTGATCGCTGCAGCATGGTTGTGACAGAACATCTGAGTCTTGGGGGCTGGAGCAATCTACTGGATTTCTATCCCGCTGCGTGTGCGGTCCATCTTAGCACTGGTACTCCCGGCAAACTGCGTTCCTCTCTGCGCACCCCCGCACGAATTCTCCCCCCAACCTGCGATTTAATTGCCATCCAATAGCCAGCACCCGTCTGGCGCTGCCTGCGGGCTTTCTGGCCTGCGATCCCGTCGCTGTTTACACATGCATTGTGCGATGTCGGTTTCTCCTTCCTTCGATGCGCCTGATGCCGCCGCTGAACCGGTCGCGCTGCCTCGCCTGCCGTTCGCCTTTGCCAAGCGCCACGGGGTGTTGGTGCACCTGGGGGCAGATGGGGTGCGTGTGGTTTATCGCCCGGGAACGTCATTGCCTGCGGTGGGGGAGGCGTTGCGTTTCGCAGGGCTGCCATTGGATGTAGCGGAAGTGGATATCGCTACCTTCGACCAGGCGTTGAGCGAGGCCTATCAGCAGGACTCGTCCGCTGCCATGCAGATGGTGGAGGGCCTGGGTGATGATATGGACCTGGCCAGCCTCGTGGAACGTTTGCCGGAAACTGAAGCCCTGATGGAGCAAGAGGACAATGCGCCGATAATTCGCCTGATCAACGCCATCCTCTCCGAAGCGGTGAAGGAAAACGCCTCTGACGTCCATGTGGAGACCTTCGAGAAACGTCTGCTGGTGCGCTTCCGCATCGACGGCATTCTGCGCGAGATGGTCCAACCGCGGCGCGAGTTGGCCGGCTGGTGTTGTGGATCAAGGTCGTTGCCAAGCAGAGAATCTGCCGAGAAGCGTTGCCAGGCTGTCGTTACAGCTATGTGGCAGGGGTTGTCGGTGGCATCAGAAAACGTGAGCTATTTCAAATTTCTTCGGAAGAGTAGATCGTTTCTTTTCTTATTGTTTCGGGTGAGTAGGGATTCTATTCCAGCTCTGCTATTGAGTGCCTTGCCGTCTCTCATAGGAGTGAGAGACCTCTACGCAAGGAGAATGGATGCATGCGTTATCTACCACTGGCACTGGCCATTGGCTTCACCCCAATAGCCTCTGAAGCTTGCACACTAAGTTTCACCTCGCCTGGAGATGGAGCGACTGTCCGTAGTCCGGGTATCACTGTCTACGGTCAAGGGGGCGCAAGCGCAAGCGAGGGCGACTTTGGTACTGTAACAGCGACCCTTAATGGCTCCAGTTTTTTCAATTACTCAGGTTCATTTACCGCGGCTGTTTCGTTCTTAGAGGGCCGAGGTGTTGGGGTTACTCTGCGTCCGGGGCTTAACTTCCTATTTGTTAGAGGAAGCGTTGGTGGCTGCTCGGCAAGCGATACCATGACTATCTCCTATGAGCCAGAGCTCATTCAGTCAAAAAATAATGGAGCACCTCCCCCGGAGTCCTGCCAAGGTAATCCGATCAATGTGGCTGTTGGCAACAAGTACCAGACTGAAGTTGATTACGTCAGCGCTGCATCTCCTAATCTAAGCTTCGCCCGATTCTATAATAGCTTTAATGGCTACTGGCGGCACACTTATTCATATCGATTGATTCTGACAACTAATTCCATACGTCTAATACAGGCAGATGGTCGCGAACGACTTTTCGCTTTGTCGGGTTCCACTGCGACGCCAGAGGCAGACGAGCGTGGTAGGCTTGAGCTGATTGGCGATCATTGGGTCTACTCGAATGATCTACAAGAAGTTTACCAGTTCGACTCGCAAGGCAGATTGGTAGCAATACGATCTCCTAACGCACGTTCAGTCTCGCTCGTTTATTCAGCCAATCATGTGACGGTGACGAGTGATACTGGGGAACAGCTAACATTTACACAAGATATAAAATACCAGCCGCTTACTCTAAGCGCTCAAGGTCTGGAGGTTGATTATTCTTACGACGGTGATTGGCGGCTTCTAGGTGTTCAAAAGAATCGGGCTGGATTAATTACTAATCGGAGTTTTTTGTACGAAAACGAAATGTATCCTAGGTTTTTAACAGGCATTATTGACGAGAATGGTGAGCGGTATGCAACCTGGACTTATGACGGTTCAGGGCGTGCGGTTTCCAGTAGTCATGCTGATGGCGCGGACCATACAACTGTTACCTATAACGCCGATGGTTCCACCAGCGTTACTAATTCCTTAGGTAAAGTCACAAATTATCAGTATCAGATAGTCAACGGGGTTAAAAAAGTTGTGGCTATCGAGGGCGAGCCATCTCCCAACTGCCCAAGTAGCAACTCTACCTTCACTTACGACGATCGTGGCCTCTTAAAAACCAAGACCGACAACAAAGGCATCGTCACCACCTACGACTACAACGATCGCGGCCTAGAGGTCACTCGA